>Ga0080064_1001026_pt1 | contig 63051 bp, 51 predicted proteins | sample Subgrocontami54m_FD_69260 | JGI IMG/M metagenome (GOLD analysis project Ga0080064, IMG submission 69260) | Subsurface groundwater microbial communities from S. Glens Falls, New York, USA - GMW46 contaminated, 5.4 m (SPADES assembly) (version 2) ... | reverse complement strand
GGGGGGGGGGGGGGGGGGGGGGGGGGGGGGGGGGGGGGGGGGGGGGGGGGGGGAATGGGGGGGGGGGGTTTGAAAAAGGTCGGAGGAGGGAAAGCCCACGGCACAAAAAGCGTGCCGTGGCTACGCCGCTCGCTCCGCAGAACGAGGCTCTATGCTGGCAGAGCGAGGAATTCACGCGGCGAAACCACCAAAGTCTTTCCGATCGCGGCTGGGAAGTCTTTCTTGTTTCCCGTGATAATGTAATCCGATCCTGAGGCGACCGCACATTCGAGGAATTTGTCATCATCCGGATCCTTGCAGCCGTAGATGTGGAACCGCGGCCGGATGAATTCGGAACGCTCTTTCACAAAATCCAGAATTCGGTTCGCTTCCTTCGGATCGAGCTTCAGCTTCTTGCGGAATAATACGTCGCCGTATTCGTCGAGAATCTCGCGGGAAACGAAGACCCGATGGAGATCGAATGCTAAAAAGAGAGAGCGAGCCGGAATGCCAAGCGGATGGAGAGCGGCAGAAACGACGACGTTGGTATCAACTACCAGTCTTAAGCGTTCTGCCATAGCTGGACCGCTTTTCTCGTCTGGATGCCTTTATTTCCGTAACGATTTCTCGCATGGAGAGATTGCGGGCACCAGTTTTTTTTGCCGTCTCGCCCGATTTGCGAAATGCTTCCGGGATTGGGGTTTCACGCGCAAGGTCGCCAAGGGTTCGTCTTTTCATGCCTTTCCTCTTTCGGTCATTCTAACACCCTTGGCGAGATTCGTTAAGACTGATCCCCTTTTGATCGACGCGTGCAAAGTGTTTGCCATGCTCTAAACGCAGATTACGTGTCGGATCGATCGGGATGTTCTCGACTGGCTCAAATCGAAAGGCGCGGGACACCTCAGCCGGATTAATGCGATCCTCCGCGAACAGATGGGGAAGGAGCGGGGGTAAAGAAGGGTGGCCGCACGCAGAATGCAGGGCCAGCAGCGGGCAAAACTCGCGGAGTTCAGGCTGACCCGTTTGTTCAGTTAGTTTCAACGCGGCAAAAAATAAAGAATTCGCTGTTTCTTCTTCCGGTAAGTAGCCAATAATTTCGCGCACTCCTCCCGATCTTTTATTGCCTGCGTTTCGAGATCAATGAGTAAATGGCCTTTGGCTGGATCGAAACAAGCGATGTCACCACGGAGCTTCAAAAGATTGCATAGCACTTTATATAAGTCTTCATTCCTTAACAGACCTTCCACATGCGGCGTAAGCCATTCAATCTTGAGATCAATTATTTTGATCGACCCACTACTTATCGCTGCACATATTGACTCGTTCATTAATGTCATTGCGCGAAGCCCGGCCAATTGCCCTGAAAATTCTCGCCGACCTTCACCCCAGAGAAAACCAAAACAACCCGCTAATGCACCCAGGACTGTCGAAATAATTGCTACAACAATTCCCAATAGGGCAAAAAATAACTTTTGTTCAAAATCAAGCATTCAGTCTATCTCTCAATCGGAACTTTTTCTGAAAAATACTGTTTCAATTCATCGCGTGTTCTGGTGTCAACTTTCAACTTTTTCCAATACGTCATTATCTCCACAAAGAACTTATCGGAATTCGGCATTGGACTCGAAATCCTTCTAAATTCTTCAAAGAGGCGATCCAGAATCCGATCAAAATCTAGGAGCACCGCCGGACTCTCATGTCTGAAGTGGTTGAACATTGCCTGCCGAAATCCCATCTCAAGCTTGTACGATTCTTCCAAGACCTTGAGAAACGCAAACGCGCACTTCATCTTCCTGGCAAGATAATCCGCATTTCGATTGTGATATGTAAGTTCCTCGGCAAACAAGTATCCCAAGTCAATTCCCTTCACATAAACTTGATCAAATATAGAACGCGGATAGCTCATCTGGTAATCGTCAACTACCAACTGAAGATAATTGAAAGTAAAGCAAAAAGGTGAATTGTCACGATCCGATCGAGAAAATAACGCCTTACCTCTTTCCGTGATCTGAACTCTGACAGAATCGGGGTGATTCGAGGGTATCGCCTTCAGACATCCAAATTCCGTTGATGTGGACAAACTACCGAGGGCAAGACGAAATAGGTGTTCCTCATACCGACCATATGTTACAAAAATGCGGCGAAGGGTGGTTATACTTGGGCTGTCGCCAGGACGGGAGTTTACATAGGCAAGAATAAGATACTTTAACCAGTATGTATGAATATGAGGTTGGTGAGCCTCCTCAAATTCTGAGTCCGGTTGCACCAACGCATCAACCAGGAATAAATTCGGAAAATGCCCCCATGCCTGGGAATATCGTTTTCGAAGATCTGTCATGTAGAGCAGGATCAACGTATGTGGTTTATCCCAGAACAATCTTCCAATCACCTTACTATTCTCTCTGTAGTCCAGCTTTAAACTCGACAGGAAAGATACTAAGCCACGATTGCCGTGGTGGCAGAGCTGACGGACTGTTAAAATGACGGTTCTCGCAGGCAGTGACGCAGACTCTTGCAGTTTCGTCCGGGTAACTTCAAGCCCCAAAAGCATACCGATTTGTTGAAGCGATTTCTTGAAATCTTCTCCAACGGGTCGCAATCGGGGTTTCGATTCAATTTGTGCAATCGCCTCATCAAAGAGATCTAATCGTTTTTGAACAACATCCATTTCATCGATATTAGCCAATTGATATACTGATCCATTGAATCGTGTGCTGGATTCTTGGTTCTCGCTAGGCATGCAATCGTCGTAGACATACCGCCGCGCCGCGATCAATACGGAAAGCCCAAGCAGGCCCAAGCTCTCCCCGCTGGTGAACATGCATGAAAGTTTACCCATGTTTCCGCGAAGTGACTCAAGTTGCTTCTGTCGACCTTTCTCAAAAAAGGTATATTTGGAAAAGTAGAAATGGTACCGATCGATATTGTCGAGAATCAAGAGAAGGCGGAGTCCACACTTATGTGCAGTTCGAATCACGGCGTTCAATCGGACTTCGTCATTAGGATATTGAATATTGGCAGCTGCCACGAGGCTTTGTGTCTTATCACGAAACATCGTGAACTTGTCGAGAGCGGCTAGAATGGCGGCGCCAAGTCGACTGTAAAAATGTGGATCGATATCGAGAGGGTGGCCGGAGCCATCTACCATAGCCTTATCAAAGTTGAAATAGACCGGAACGAGCAAAGGGATTTCGCTATTCTGTGCGGCGCGTTGGGTAAGGATCATATCCCTTATAACTTTACAGAGGAGCAAAGTTTTTCCTGTTCCAATTTCTCCCAGGAGGAACGATACGCGGTTGCTACCGTGCATTTCCGATTCAGCTTGATTGCTTGTCACTGGATCATCGCTGATCCTCCGAACGAAATCGGCATACTCGATCTGATCTTCTTTGGTGACCGAACTGTTAGAGCCATAGTATATGTTAGGAAGGTTATAGAGCTTATCCAGAAAATAGCTATTCAAACTATCCGCAGTAAGAAAACGAGATGAATCATCTGCTAGGACTTTGAGTTCAGCTGGTCCATCGAGGTAAGGCAGGACATGGTGATCGAAGGCATCAGAGAATAAGTTTTGATATTTGAGCGCATTCGTGTCTTTTCCCACCGATGCCATTAGCTGATCGGTATACACCGGACCAATGGCATCGTTTGCCCTCCGAAAGTAATCGAAAAACGATTTTGTTGAGCTGCTCACAATGCATACCCTTTCAGAATCAAGACATCCACCGTCCCTTGTGCAAATCGAGAAATGGGGGAAATGGGGACGGCCTGATCTGAGCGATTTATCGTTAGGTTCCGCAGACGGCGTTCACTCAAGAATTCCATTTTGCCTTCCCCGCCGCGAGCCAGTATACACCCGGTCGCCTTCGTTGGGTCCGTTTTAATCTTTCCATCCCGGGCGACTCCGGGGCTGGCCGGGAATCGCTTTAGAGAAAATATGAAATCCGGCTAATTTTCCAGCACATGTCCGTCGCGCATGTTGACGATGCGGTCGCTGTAGATGGCGACTTCGGGGTTGTGGGTGATCATGAGGATGGTTTGGCCGAATTTCTGGTTGAGGTCGTGGAGCATGTTCAGGACCAGCTCGGAGTTTTCGGTGTCGAGGTTGCCGGTGGGCTCGTCGGCGAGGAGGATCTTGGGGCGGGTGACGACGGCGCGGGCGATAGCGACGCGCTGCTGCTCCCCTCCGGAAAGCTCGCCGGGATGGTGCTGAAGACGCTCCTCGATGCCCAGCATCTTGACGACAGAGTCCAACTGGCTGCGATGGGCGCCGTTTTTTATTCCGGCGATGTGTGCGGCTAGCGCGATGTTGCCGTAGGCGGTGAGCGTGGGAAGCAGGTTGAATCTTTGGAAGACGAAACCGATTTTGCGTTTGCGCATTTGGGTGCGCTGCGCTTCGTTCATCTGGCCGAGGTCCTCTCCGTCGAGACTGACGATGCCGGAGCTGGGCTTGGTCAGGCCGCCGATGACATACAGCAGCGTGGATTTGCCGCAGCCGGAGGGGCCGACGATACTCACGAACTCGCCCTCCTGCACCGAGACGTTCACGCCGCGCAAGGCATGGACATCCACTTTACCGAGGCGGTAAATCTTGCGGAGATGTTCGACGTGAATGATTTCGGGCATGGGCTAATCGTGCCGGGCTAACCTTGGCATGTTCAAATTTTGCAAAGACTCGAAACTGCGACGGATCTGGAGACCTGTCGCGACTTTTTATTCGTAGGCTAGGGCCTCGATGGCGTCCTGGCGCGTGGCGCGGAACGCGGGGTACGAGGCGCCCGCCATGCTCGCGACCAGAGCGATCAGGCCGGCGCGCAGCATCCAGTCGCCGGTGATCAGGACGTTGATCGTGGGAAACGAGTGCATCACGATGCGGCGCACCAGGTAACTCATCCCGATGCCCGAGCCGACCCCGACCGAGGTCAGGAAAGCGGTCTCGCGCAGGACGATGTTGACGATGTAAGCCTTCGACGCGCCCATCGACTTCAGGATGCCGATCTCGCGTGTCCGCTCGACGATGGTGGAGTACATGGTGATGAAAATGACGAGTAAACCGATCGAGATGGCGAGAGCGATCATGACGTGAATGAAGTCGGTGAGGCCGGGAACGTTGGCCTCGGTCATCAGCGAGAGATAGTCCTGCATGTTGCGGATCTGGTAGTGGGGCAGCAATTGCTCGAAGGCGGCGATGGCGGACCGCGTGTCGTCGGGACTCGCGAGCTTCACGAAAAAGACGGAGGTTTTTCCCAGCGCGCCCATGAGGTCCTGCAGAGTATCGATGCGGACGAAGATGCGGGCGCCCTTGCCGTGCTCGACGATGCCGGCGAGATGGAACGGGTGGTTCAACAGCGTCAGCGTCTGACCCACGTGGACTTTTTGCGAGCGGGCGAAAATATCGTCGACCAGCACGTCGTCGGGAGACTCCAGACCGTGTCCCTCCAGGTACCGAAAACCGCCACTCACCGCATCGAAGCTCTCCGGAACAATTCCGTAGATCAGCGTGATGCCGGAAGTAGAACTCATCTGCACCATGACGGGCGCCACGGCCCGGACCTGCGCCACCTGGGCGAGCTTCTCCCCGATCTGGACCGGCATCGGCGCACCGCTGAATCCCATGAACATCGAAGTGGTCTGGGGCTGCACCATAATATCGGCGCCCACGCCCTGCGTGCGCCGTGCGGTTTCCTGCAGGATGCCATGCGTCAGGCCCACTACCATGATGATCAGGATCACTTCCACTGCCACCGCCGTGATCGAGACCAGCGTGCGGACCGGTCGCATGACCAGGTTGGATAGAATGAGACGGTTTACCAAATTACTTACCTTCTTCCGCCGCCGCCAGCGATCGATCCGCGTCGATCAACTCCGTGCCCGCCGGCTGCTCCAGCGCGAATTTGTCGTCGCTGAGCGGCTGATTGAGCTGGAGACCGGTAATGGTTAAATGCAGGCCGTAAAGATCCTTGGGACGGTCGATGATGAGTTCCCGAGGATACGAAATGCCGGAAACGGGAGCGTAGTTGCCGTAGAGAACATCGGTAATTTCCTCTCCCTCGTCGTCAAACATTTCCAGTCTCACGATCACCAGCGATTGGCGATCAATCCAAATGTTCCTTGCCAGCACCGGCGGCTGCCCCGCCAAGGTCCGGATGATGTGAATGATGTAATAGCCGGTTCCCTGCTCGGAAAAACTTTCGAGCACCGCTTGTTCCCTGCCGGGCGCCGGCCCTTTCAACAGCAGCGCGTCCAGGATAACCTCGGGCCGCAAGTTCTCGAGCGACGCCTTCGCGGTACGCTCCTTGCCGGTCTTCCCAATGATAAACCGGTTTTTCGATGGAATGAATAGCTTGAAGGTCTCGCCGTCCGACGTCATATCGAACGCCTTGTTCTCCACCACCGGATAGAGGCCGATCATGCGCACGTGGGCCGGCTCCCGGATCATTATAAATGTCCGCACGTCCCGGTAGTGGACAATCTCCCCCTTCGACGGAAAGCTGACAGAAGGCTCGATGGTTGCGGTCGCATCCAATGTGTGAATCGCATCCTGCCGGCTCTGAATCGATTCGAGCAGCTCCCGGAGCGAAGCGGTCTTCCAGACAGGCGCGCTCTGCGCAGCCGCCGGAATCTTGCTCCGGTGGCGCACCAGGCATCCCGTGAGCGCGCACAGCAAGATGCTGGAAACCAGCAGCGCCGTGCAGCGCCTGCCGGCAACACCAGGGCTCGCGGCATCGAGAAATCTCATAAGAACCCGTATAACATCCGAAGAGCCAATGTAACAAAGCCACTGGAAAGGTGCAACCCGCCCAGCCGCCGCGGGCGGTTCCCGATCCAAATAGAAGACTAGCAGCCGGACGCGACTCGCGCCACCTCCCCCGTTACAGTTCCCCAACTGTCACACGGCGCGGGATCTCCGGCCGTCTTCGGCGCCAATCGTTCGCGGTCCAAGAGCGTGAAGCGATGCTTTGAAAAAGAGCCGCCCGTTCCTGTGTTATCCTTAGGTGTTTTGGCTGTTTACCGGCGGCCGGAAGCCTTGGCTGGCGGTGATTCCGCCGGCCGGAAGCAGTACCCTGAGGGAGGCTGAAAATCGCTAAGTCGGATCGCAAGTCCAAGCCCCAAGCGGCGTCCCCGAAAGCGGCGAAGAAGTCCGGCGCAGCGAAGCCTGGCCCGGCCGGCGCCAATGCATTGCTGCGGCTGATTCCTTCGGTCGAGGAGTTTCTGAACCGCCCCGCCGTACAGGAACTCGCCGTCCGCGCCGGACGAAAGTTTGTCACCGTGCGGGTGCGGGAGGTCTTGGCCAGCCGTCGCCGCGAGATACAGGAGGGCCGTGTCCCGCCCATTCCCCCCGTTTCCCCCGATACGCTCGAATCGCATCTGGAGCAATCCGTCCGCGAGGCGGTTGAACGGGATACCTCCTACTCGTTGCGGCCATTGATAAACGCCACCGGTGTGATTCTGCACACCAATCTCGGACGCGCTCCGCTGGCCCGCGGCGCGATGGATCACCTGATCGAGGTCGCCTGCCAGTATTCGAACCTCGAATACGACATTCCCACGGCAAGGCGCGGGGAGCGGGACGTGCACGTCTCGCGGCAGCTCGAAGACTTGCTCGGAGCGCCCGGGATTGCCGTGAATAACAATGCCGCCGCCGTCCTGATCACGCTGAACACCCTGGCCGAAGGAGGCGAGGTCGTGGTCTCGCGCGGAGAGCTGATCGAGATCGGCGGCTCCTTCCGCATCCCCGATGTCATGCAGAAGAGCGGGGCGGTTCTGCGCGAGGTCGGCACCACCAACCGCACCCGCATCGGCGATTACGAAGCTGCCGTCAACGAGCGAACCAAGCTGCTGTTGCGCGTGCATCCCAGCAACTTCCGGATCGTGGGTTTCACCGAGCGGCCGTCGCTCGATCAGATGGTTGCATTGGGCAGGAAGACGGGGATTCCGGTCTATGAGGACCTGGGCAGCGGTTGCCTGGTTACCGCAACGCAGTTGGGCCTGCTCGATGAGGCCCCCGTAACCGAAAGCCTTCAGGCGGGCGTGGATGTGGTCAGCTTCAGTGGCGACAAGCTGCTGGGCGGACCGCAGGCCGGTCTGATCGCGGGCAAGAAGGAATTGGTCGCTCGAATCCGCCGCAACCCGCTGTTTCGGGCATTGCGCGTGGATAAGCTGACCTATGCGGTGCTAGAGTCGACGCTGCAGGCCTACCGGCAGGATCAGCTCGATCGCATTCCGGCCTGGCGCATGATCCGAATGACCACCGCCGAGATTGAAGAGCGCGCCCAGCATCTGATCCAAGCCTGCGCCGAGAAGGGGGAGTTTCGGATGTCGCTCACTGACGGCGAATCCGTGATCGGCGGCGGGTCGGCGCCGGGACAGACGATCCCCACCCGACTCATTGCTCTCCATCATGCCGCATGGAGCGCTGCCGTGCTTGAAAAGCGCCTGCTGGCCGGTCGGCCGCCGGTGGTTGCCCGAACCGAATCGGACGCCGTGCTTTTCGACTTGCGCACCGTCCTTCCGGAGCAGGATGTTGCTCTGGCGCAAGCGATCTTATCTTTAGTGAGGTAGGAATAGGCTAGCAGGCCCATACATGCGGGCAGGAGAAGTAGTTGCAAAATCCGCCGATGCGGCAAAACAACGATTCGTCAGGGCACGACTTCAGTCGTGCCGCAAGATGCACGGAATCGCTTCGGCTTTAGCCGCTGAGGGGAGAAGCTACCTCAGGGGCTAAAGCCCAGGAAAATTGCACGCTCGATCGGCACGACTGAAGTCGTGCCCTGACGGCCCAAACAACGGTTTTTGCAAGTATCCCAGGAGTTATTTGATGGCAATCGTTTCGCCGTTCGCGGCCGTTCGCTATGACGCGCAAAAAGTGGGAGGCCTCGAGCGGGTGCTGACTCAGCCCTACGACAAGATCACCCCCACGATGCAGAAGGAGTATTTCGCGCGCAGTCCCTATAATCTCGCCTATATCATACGGGGCGAAATTAACGAAACCGATTCCGCAGCCGATAATGTCTATAGCCGTGCCGCCGCCCGGTTCCGGGCCTGGCGCGAGCAAGGCATTCTGATCGAGCGGCCGCAGCCGGCGCTATACGCTTACTTTCAGGAGTTTTGCGTGCCGGGACGGCCCGCCGCGAATCGCTTGGTGCGGAAGGGCTTTATCGGTTTAGGGAGGCTCGAAGATTATTCGAATGGCGTCGTCTTCCGGCACGAGCAGACCCTCTCGGCTCCCAAAGCCGACCGCCTGGACCTGCTCCGTGCCACCCGCGCGCACTTCGGGCAGATATTCATGCTTTATAGCGATCCGGAGAAAAACGTCGATGCCATCCTGGACCAGTCGGCCTCCCGCCCCCCGTTTGCGCGGGTCGAAGACGACTACGGCACGATTCATACCCTGTGGGAGATCGGCGAGCCGAGTCAAATCCAGGCCATCCAGCGCCTCATGGCGGACCGCAAGCTGGTGATCGCCGACGGGCACCATCGCTATGAAACCGCCCTGAACTTCCGTCGCGAATGCCAGGCCAGCCGTCCGCACGGCGGCTCGGAAGACTGCGCTCATGTGATGATGACTTTCATCAACATGGACTCGGAAGGGATCGCCATCCTGCCGACGCATCGCCTGGTTTCCGGAGTCCCCGAGTTCACCCGGAACGGTTTTCTTTCGAGAGCCGCCCGCTATTTCACGGGCCGCGATTATGCCTGGTCCTCGCCCGCGGAGCAAACCACCGTGATGCGAAAACTGCAGGATGACATGGCCGCCGCAGCCGCGGCCGGGCGCAATGCGATCGGCGCGCTCTTCCAGGGGCACGATGCATTTTGCCTCTTGGAGCTGAGGGAAGAAGCCAAGCGCCTGCCAGCGCTCGCCGAGCTGACTCCGCCCGAGCGCTCTCTGGACGTGAATATCCTGCACCGCATCGCCTTTGGCCTTTGCCTGGGAATGGACGAGGAGTCCGTTCGCGAGGAAAAATTCTTGACTTATGTTCGCGAGTGGGAAGAGGGAGCGCAATCCGTGGATCGGAACCGGGCGCAGGCATGCTTCTTCCTGAACCCCGTCACCATTCAAAACGTGAAGGAAATTGCCCTGGAAGGAAGGCTGCTTCCGCAGAAATCCACGGATTTCTATCCCAAACTTCTTTCCGGACTCACCGTTTACCAAGTGAAGAGCTAAGCAGGCGCCGCGGCCGCCGCTTCCGGCGCCGATGAAATAGTTGTGTCGAATGCGTCTGGTTTTGTTATAATTCGCCGGATTGAGTCGGTGCTATGGTCCCTCCACAAATTCGCATCTTCATCCTCGACGACCAGACCATTTTCCGCCAGAGCCTGATCTCCGTTCTCAGCCTCCAAAAGGACCTTCAGGTCGTAGGACACGCCGGGACGGTGGCCGATGCCAAAACCCCCATCAGCAAAACTCATCCGGACATCGTGCTGCTCGATCTGAACCTGCCAGTGCAGAACGGCGTGGAGTTGCTGCGGGAAATGCCCGAAATCAGTCCGCGGTCGAAAACGATTATCATTGCGGGCGTGGAGCTCGAGGACGACGTGGTGGAAGCCATGCGGCTGGGAGCGCGGGGATTTCTAGCGAAGCATTGTCCCGCCGACCTCTTCATGAAATGCATCCGGAAGGTATACTCGGGCGAAGTCTGGCTGGACGGCCGCATGACCGATGCAGTGTTGGCGGCGCTCAGCGGCAAACACGGAAACAAACAGCCCGCCGTGAAAAACGATCTCTCCCGCCGCGAGCTGGAAGTGATTCAACTGGTCATCCAAGGCTATAAGAATCGAGACATTGCGGGGAAACTCTTTATCAGCGAGAAAACCGTCAAGAACCATCTCTCGGCCATCTTCAATAAACTGGGGGTCACCGACCGCCTGGAGCTGACCCTCTATGTCTTCGAAAACCGCGTCTTCCCGACTGGAACCGATTGAGCGCCGCAAATCCCGCGCCGGCCGTCAGGACCCGACAGGAACCGCGTTCTGACGCCGCAGGCGAGCCGCCCGGACCGTATTGGCCATCAACAAGGCGATCGTCAGCGGACCAACACCTCCCGGCACCGGAGTGATGGCGCCCGCGACGTGAATCACGTCGGGGTGAACGTCTCCGACCAGCACGGAGCCTTTCTTCCGGAAGCCCTCGATCTTCTCGGGGAAGTTTGCGAAGATGCGCTCGGCTTCGGCGGCCAGCGTGACTACGTTCTGGCCGACGTCGATTACGGTCGCTCCCGGACGGATGTACTCCGAGGTAACCATGGCGGCCCGCCCCATCGCCGCCACCACAATGTCGGCGCGACGGACGGTTTCCTTGAGGTCGCGCGTCTTCGAATGGCAAATCGTTACGGTGGCGTTCGCGTGCACCAGCAGCAACGCCATGGGCTTGCCGACGATGTCGCTGCGGCCCATCACGACGGCATTGGCGCCTTCTAGCGGAATATTGCTGCGCCGGAAAATCTCCATGACTCCCAAGGGCGTGCAGGCCGCGAGCGTCGGACGGCCCGCCACCAGCTTCCCGACATTTTCCGGGTGGAAGCCGTCCACGTCCTTGGCCGGATCGACGGCAGCCAGGATTTTCTTGGAGTCAATCTGCGAGGGCAGAGGCATCTGCACCAGGATGCCGTCCACGTCCTCGCGGCGATTCAGCTCGCCGATGACCGCCAGCAGCTCGCCGGTCGTGATGGAGGCCGGGGGCGCGATCATAAAGCTCGCGATGCCCAGTTTTCCGCACGCCGCGATTTTGCTGTTCACGTAAAGTTTCGAGGCGGGATTCTCGCCCACCAGCACCGCCGCCAGCCCCGGGCGAATCCCTTCGGCGGCGAGCGAAGCGATCTCGGTCTGTAGTTCCGCGTAGATCTGGTCGCGGATGGCGTTACCATTCAAAATGCGCGCTGACAATTTATCTTCCCTCCCCATAACGAGGTTTGCTAGCTATTCTCAAACTAAACATCGTAACATAGCAAAGGGGGCGAGGATGGCCGGATTCGGAGAAGAAGGTTCGCGGCCGGTCCGGGCGCCGCACCTCAAGCAAGTCCGCTAGCGGTCCGCAGTTCGTCCGTCCGGCAAAGGCACATCATGAATCCAGTTTCCCTCGCATTGATTCTGCACGCCCACCAGCCGGCCGGAAATTTCGACCACGTAATGGAACAATCTTACCGGCAGTCCTATCTGCCGTTTGTCGAGTGTCTGGAACGGCATCCCGCGATCGCGGTGAATCTGCATTATTCGGGATCGCTCCTGGAATGGATCGAGCAGCATCACCCGGAATATATCACCCGTCTGCGCAAGCTCTGCGAAGCGGGCCGCGTGGAGGTTTTGGGCGGCGGCTTTTTCGAGCCGATCCTGATCTCGATTCCCGAGCCGGACCGCCAGGCGCAACTTTCGCGGCTGCGCGATTACGTCAAGAGCCGTTTCGGCGCATTGCCCACCGGAGCGTGGCTGACGGAGCGGATCTGGGAACCGTCCCTGCCCGAGACACTGGCTGCGGCGGGCGTGAAATACACCCTGGTCGACGACACGCATTTCCTCAGCGCCGGAGTCGAACCGGAGGCGCTTTACGGCTATTACTCTACGGAGTCGGACGGCCATCCGGTGGCGTTGATTCCGGGCCTCAAGTCGCTGCGCTACCTCATCCCGTGGCGTCCCGTCCCGGAAGTCATGGCGACGATCGCCCGCATCGGGGAGTCTCACCCCAATGCGCTGGTAGCGATGGGCGACGATCTGGAGAAACTCGGCTCCTGGCCGCAGACTTACCACTGGGTCTACGAAGAACGCTGGCTGGACAATTTTTTTTCGGCGCTCGAATCGAATCTTTCCTGGGTGCGCACGACCCGCGCCAGCGACTACTTAAGCTCCCATCCCGCGCTCGGTCGCGTCTATCTTCCCACGGCTTCCTACCGCGAAATGACCGAGTGGTGGCTCCCGGCGCGGGCGTCGGAAATTTACACCGAGACCGTGAATCGCGTGCAGTCGCTCGAGGGCGGCGAGAGACTTCTCCGTTTTGTGAACGCCGGGTCCTGGCGCAACTTCCTGGTGAAATACTCGGAATCGAACCTGCTCCACAAACAGATGCTGGCGCTGAGCCGGCGCTTTCACGCGCTGAAGTCCGGCTCGCCCGCCGGCGAAAAAAAAGCCGCTCACCGCAACCTGCTCGCCGCGCAGTGCAATGACGCATACTGGCACGGCGTCTTTGGAGGGTTGTACGCTCCCCATCTGCGGCACGCGCTCTATTCCAATCTGATACGGGCTGAAGCCGCCATCGAGCGGCTGGAGAAGGCGTTCGAGGAGGAGCCGGTTCGCTCCAAGCACTTCGATCTGACGATGAACGGGCGCCCGGAGCTCGAGATCCGCTCCGAGCGTGTGAATTTTTTGATCCGGCCGTCCGACGGGGCGACCGTTGCATCCATCCATTACAAGCCGGCAGCCGTGAACCTGGTGAACTCGCTCCGCCGCCGCCCGGAGGTTTACCATAAGAAAGTGGCGCAGGCCGCGGCGAATGGAGCGGCGGGAGAATCGAAATCGATTCACGACCGCGTGACCGCAAAACACGAGGGGCTGGGCCCGTTCCTCATCTACGACCGTTACGAGCGGAATGCCTTTCGCAACTATCTTTTTCCGGCGACGAAGACCTTCGACGATTTCCGTGCGCTCGATCTGGGCGAGTCGCCCGAGTGGTCCAAGGGCGACTTTGCATTGGCCGAAAAGGGAAAAACCGAGTGGCTTTTCGTCCGCAGCGGCCCTCCCAGCGCCGCCCAGGGCAGCGTACAGCTTCATGTGGAGAAGCAGTTCCGCCTGGATTTGGAGCCGGATTTCGACCGCCTCACGTGCCTGCTGCGCGTGAAGTGTTTCCAGGGCGCCGGCCGCTTCCGTCTGGGCCTGGAGGTGGTGCTGAACCTGCTTGCCGGCAACGCGCCCGACCGTTACTACTCGGCGCCGGGCTGGAAACAGAATCTGGAATGGATGGGCGAGCGCAGCGAGCCGGGGCCGCTGACGATGGTCGACGAGTGGTTGAAAGTTTCCATCGAGCTCGCGCCGCAGCCGCTTCCAAAGCTCTGGTGGCTGAATCCCATCTTCTCCGTCTCCCAGTCCGAAGAAGGGTTTGAGAAGGTCTACCAGGGCTCCAGCATCATGCCGGTCTGGGACCTCGATCTCAAGACCTCCGACACCTGGGAAGGCTCGCTCTCGCTCATTCTCCGCTCACTCTGATGGTCCAATACCGAGCCGCGACCGGAAGAGAACGGTTTCCCAATTTCAATAAATAACGACTCCGGCGTGACCGCTCCCTTCCGGTCGCGGCTCGGTATTGAGGCTCGGATTCGGCGGAACCGCCCCCTGTTGATTTCCGGCTCCTTGAGTCATACACTAATTGAACGCTGTTTGGCTGGAGAGCGGGGCTGGACGACGGAATCGGGCGCCGCCCAAACCGGAAAAGGTTGGAATTCCAATGAGGAGGCGCGAGGAGGGGACTGATCGAGTCCTTACCCCGCGTGAGATGTTATGAAGCTGATTGACACCCTTCGCTCGCTTTTGGACCGCAAAGGACACGACGTCTGGTCGGTCGGCCCGGACACAACGGTCTACGACGCACTGGTATTGATGGCCGAGAAACGTATCGGGGCCTTGGTGGTGACCTCGGGGGGCAAACCGGTGGGGCTTTTTTCGGAACGCGACTACGCCCGCAAAATCGTTCTGAAGGGCCGCTCGTCCCGGGAAACCGCCGTCAAGGAGATCATGACCAGCCCGGTCATCTGCGTCACTCCCGAACACACCGTCGAGGAGTGCATGGAGATCATGACGGCCAACCGCTTCCGCCACCTTCCCGTCATTGAGGACGAAAAACTGGTGGGCGTCGCGTCCATCGGCGACCTAGTGAACTGGATCATCTCCGCGCAAGAGGCCACCATCCACCAGCTTCACAATTACATCGTGGGCAAGTATCCGGCGTAAGATTGCTTCGAGATTGAATAGCCGCGGCGAAAAATCAGACAGATATTCCGAAAATTGACCTATTCCTCAAAATCGCTTAACTTAGAAACAAGAGCGAAATCGGAAGATTGTTCCCATGTCTACTGTCACCACGAAGGCGCTCCAGAAAAAGGTGGATCACCTTGCCCGCGAAGTCGCGACCTTGCGCTCCGTAGTGATTCAAGTGGTTAGGGAACGAGACCTCGAAGGAGATTATCAGCCGTCTTTTGTCAAAGCAGTCTTAAAGGCTGCCCAGGAAAAGCCATCTTTGGAATACAAAGGGAAAGGCTCTCTGCTGAAACAACTGCGGCAACTGAAATGAGAGTAGTTTACTCGAAAGACTTTCTGAAGACAGTTGCCCACCTGCCCATATCTATTCAAGAAAAGCTCGATGAGTTGATCGCTCTGCTGGCGGAAGAACCGTTCCATCCATTACTTCATTCCAAACGGCTGAAAGGCAAACTCAAGCAGTTTTATTCCTTCCGCATAACCAGGGAGTGGCGCGTGATTTTTTCATTTGAGGGAACCGATTTCATCGAGCTTGTTGAAGTCGCCCACCGCAAGGATATTTATCGCTAGCTGATCTTCAGGAAAAGGCGAATCTGATTTCGTAGGCCACGGCGAACGGATGCGCGCGCCGTGGCTGATCACGAAAACAATCCTACTCCAGATCCGGCGGCGTGACCTTGGCGATCCAGGAATCGTAATCGCCCGTGTAGCCGACCTTTTCCTGCTGCGCGCGAATCCGTTTTTCCAGCGCCGCGACTTCGGCTGGCGATAGCTTTGGCAGCGTTTGCAGCTTTTCTTGAACAGCCTGCGCCCGAGCGGCGGCGTTGGCTTCGGCGGGCGCGTAGACACCGGAAATGCTGCCGTCGCCGTCACCCACGCCCATGTAATTCTCGATGAGCCGGTTGGTCACCTTCTTGCTGTGTATGAGCGAGACACGGATGTTGCCCTGGCCGGTCACCACGTTGCCCACACCAAATACGCGGTCCGATTCGCTGTAGCGCGCTTCGTCTTCATTGGTGAAGGTGTAGTACTCGCCCTTCATTTTGACGCCCGGGATCACCTCGGGCACGGAGCCGATGGAAGAAATGACGAGCGGCGCGCGCAGTTCGCGCTCGGTACCGGCAATCGGAGTCGCTTTGCGTCCTTCGACCAGCGTGTCGCAAACTTTCAAGCCGACTAAACGCCCGTTTTCCACCACCAGGCCTTGCGTGAGAGTTTTGAACTGGACGCGAAACAGAAACTTCTCCCGCGCTAGGCGCAGCAGCTTCTGGCGAGTTTGTTCCGTGCGCGCGATCTGTTCCGGGGTGGCGTTTTCCGGCGGCTGCTGAAGCGGCATGTCCTGTTCGCGGCGGCGGTAGACCAGGATGCATCCCTTCACGCCCAAATCCTCCGGCTTGATGCCGTTGGCATTGCAGACGAAGGGAACGCCTCGCTTTTCCAGCTCATGCATGTTGGTGTTGATGCCCCGCGCTTTCAGCGCGCGCTCGTAAGTTTCCAGTTGCAGCACCTTCACCACGTCAATCGAAGCCAGGCCGCCTCCCAGCACCACGGTTTCGTCCGGCGTTTCATAGCGAGGTCCGTCGTAGGACTTTTCGTTTTTGTGGTTATACCAGTAGATGAACGGATTCTGGTAAACCAGTCCCTTGTCGACAAACTGCTCCGATCCGGGCACGCCTATATCGCGGTCGCGCCACGCGCCGTTGGCCAAAATGACGGCGGAAAATCCCCAATTGTTGCACAGATCGTCAAAGCTCACGTCTCTGCCTAGCTTGCAGGAAGGGATGAAGGAAACGCCCGGCTTCTTCATGCGGGCATCGATGTTTCCATACTCCTGTTTGCGCTGCTCCACGTGCCACCGTGGAAGACCGTCCTCGATCTTTCCATAAGGTCTCGTGTTCTGTTCGATGACAGCCACGCGGATGCCATGATCGGCGAGAATTTCCGCCGAGATCGAGCCGGAGACGGCTCCACCGATGACTGCGACAAAATGTTGATTGTTGTTTGCCATGAAAATTTAGTGCTCCTCCAAATTGCAGAAGTTAGAAGTAAGAAGATAGAAGTAAGGAGAGGAACTTGCAAAACTCAGCGAAGGATTCGTCAGGGCACGGCTTCAGCCGTGCCATTGCGAGCGGCGTAAAGTGCGCTTTAGCGCCTGAGGTGGGTCTTTCCTGCTTTCGCTTGCTGGCTCTCCGGCCCTGCCCTCAGCAGCTGAAGCCGCTTTCGCTCCGAGTTTTGGCGGCACGGCTGAAGCCGTGCCCTGACGTCGCAATTCCCACGGCCGAAATTTGCAACTCGCTCTCCTGGCTACTGTCTTCTGACTCCTTTCTCGTCACTTTTCACTGCCCTTAGGGCCGGATGGTAATCAACTCTTCCGGCGACGCAGTCAGATCGACGACGCTCACTCGCGCCGCTACGCGCCGGGCGATTTCGTAGAAGCTCTTGGCCTGCGGGGACTCGGGGCCGCGTGTTGCCACCGGAGCGCCTTGATCGCCGCCGGCGCGGACTTCCGAGTCCAACGGAATTTCCCCCAAGAACGGCACGCCAAACTGCTCGGCGGTTTTTTTCCCACCGCCGTGGCTGAAGATTTCGATGCGCTCGGAACAGTGAGGGCAGAGGAAGTAGCTCATATTCTCCACAAGGCCCAGGACCTCTACCTTCACCTCGCGGAACATTCCGATTGCTTTGCGCGCGTCCTCCAGGGCCACGTCCGACGGCGTTGTGACAATCACGCCACCGGCGAGCGGCACCGTTTGCGTCAGGCTCAGTTGCACGTCCCCGGTGCCCGGAGGAAGGTCCAGGATCAGGTAGTCCAGCTCCCCCCAATCGACGTTGCGCAAAAATTGTTGCATCACGCTGTGCAGCATGGGGCCGCGCCAAACCAGCGGGCGGTCCGGCGGAGTCAGGAATCCCATCGACATCAGCCGGATGCCGTAACCTTCCAGCGGCTGGATGCGCTCCCCGACGGCGTGCGGCGTTCCGTTGACGCCCATCATGCGCGGGATGTTGGGGCCGTAGACATCGGAATCCATCAGGCCGACGGAGGCGCCCATGCGTTGGAGCGCGATGGAGAGATTCACGGCGACGGTCGTCTTACCGACGCCACCTTTGCCGGAAGCCACCGCGACAATGTTCTTTACGCCGGGGATTCCCGCTCGCCCTTGCATGTCGCGCGATTTCGGGACCACGGCCTCCCATTTAATCTGAACGTCCTCGATGCCCTTGAGCTTCCGCAGCTCTTCCCGGATGCTGCCTTCAATCTCCGATTTGAAGGGACAGGCTGGAGTTGTCAGGACGAAGGTCAGCGAGACGCTGGAGCCGGAGACCGCAAGGTCCTTGACCATGTTGAGCGTGACAATATCCTTGCCAAGCTCAGGCTCACGGACGTTGCGCAATGCCTCTAAGACCCGCGTTACATCCGCGCTCGATTGGGCCATTTTGTCTCCACCCTGCGACGAATTTCAACCCTGGCAAAACGTTTCATTATAACATAGGGCTGGGCGGAGGCTGGCTGAGGGAGGCAGGTGGCCGTTGGTGTCACAAATAAGCTGTGGATAGTTTCTGACCTCGTTGCGCTGTGGGAAGGACTTGAGCGGAGGAGAGAAAGAGCGGCTTAGAAATGGATGATAAGGAATTTCTCGATTTTCTTCAAAAACAGCAGGATTTTGAGGACGAGCAAAGACAGGGCACGGAGCTGTGGAAATCCACCCACATGAAAATACTATCTTCCGCACAGAATCATGCTGCGAGAAAGAGGATGACGTGGGAACAATACATTGCTTGGGTCGAATCATTCCAGCAATATCCAGGACTCGTCGTGATCCTGAGAAATCTGGAAGAATGGTCAAAGTAGCCCACTACCGACGGGCGTAGTGGTGCACGTTCCCAGTAGGGACAGGTCTCCAGACCTGTCCTGGCGAGTAACAATTAAGGCCCGAAGCCCCGTGAACGGGGATGCCAACTAATCGAATGTAGCCCGTCGCACGGCAATTTTGGACAAGCCCTGAAAGGGCGGCAGATTCTAGCCCACGGTGTAAACCGTGGGTTACGAAGGCGGTGCGCCAACAAGCCCCGGCAGGGGCGACAGAGTGTGGACGGGGCCGATGATCTTTCGCCCCGTCCGGGGCTTCGCCTTTCCGAACGATTCGCGTTCCCACGGCTCACGCCGTGGGCTAGAATCTGCCGCCCCTCTGGGGCTCTGAAGCGCCGCTGAACAAATCGAATCATGGAAACAACGCTCGCAACCGAACTCGCCAGCATCGTCGGCCCCGAAGCTGTGCTCTCGCAGCCGGAAGACCTGATGCTCTATGAGTACGACGGGTCGGTCGAGCGGGCCACCCCGGAGGCCGTGGTGTTTCCTTCGACCACCGAAGATGTCGTGCGCCTGGTGCACTGGGCAACGGAAAGAGATTTGCCGATTGTCGCGCGCGGCGCGGGAACGGGATTGAGCGGCGGCGCGGTGGCGATCGAGGGCGGGCTGGTCGTCGGCTTCTCCCGCATGAAGAAGATCGTCGAGATCGATCTTGCGAACCAGCGCGCCGTGGTCCAGCCGGGAGTCGTGAACCTGGATCTCTCGATGGCCGTTGCATCGAGCGGTTTTTATTACGCGCCGGACCCTTCGAGCCAGAAGGCCTGCACCATCGGCGGGAACGTGGCGGAAAATTCCGGCGGTCCCCACACGCTCGCTTACGGCGTAACGACGAATCATGTTTTGGGTCTCGAAGTCGTATTGCCCGAGGGCGCCGTCATCCATACCGGAGGCAAGGCGCCGGACGCACCCGGCTACGATCTCACAGGCTTTATTGTTGGCTCGGAGGGCACCCTCGGAATCGTGACGGAAATCATCGTGCGTCTCTGCCGGCTGCCCGAGGCGGTCCGCACGATCCTGGCCATTTTTGAAACGGTGGATGACGCCTCCGACACGGTGGCCGAAATCACGGCTCGCGCCATCACGCCCGCGGCCCTGGAAATGATGGACCAGTTGACGCTTCAGGCCGTCGAGGAAGCAACGCACGCCGGTTATCCGCGCGACGCGGCCGCGGTGCTGCTGATCGAGCTCGAAGGTCTGACGGAATCGGTGGAGGTGCAGGCCGCGCAGATCGGCGAGGTTTGCCGCAACCACTCCGCGCGCGAAGTGCGCCGGGCGCAGTCGGAGGCGGAGCGGCAACTGTTGTGGGCAGGAAGAAAGAACGCCTTCGGAGCAATGGGCAGAATCGCCAAGAGCTTTTACGTGCAGGACGGCGTGATCCCGCGAACGCGGATCGGCGAGACGCTGCGCTTCATTCGCCAAGTCGGCGAGCGGCAGGGTTTGCGGATCGCAAACGTCTTCCATGCCGGCGACGGCAACCTGCACCCGCTGATTTTGTTCGACCAGCGCGACCGGGAACAGTACCGAAAAGTCGTCGCGGCGGGCGCGGAGATCATTGCGTTTTGCGTTTCGCTCGGCGGCTCGATCACGGGTGAGCACGGCGTGGGCATGGAGAAAAACGAGCTGATGCCGCTGCTATTCACCGAGGACGATTTGACGGTGATGGGGCAGCTCAAGGCCGTCTTCAACCCGGAGGGGCGATTGAATCCGTCAAAGGTATTTCCCACAACGAAGGGCTGCGGCGAGATTCGGATTCGGCATCAGTTTGGGGCGGGAATGCCGCAAGCATAATTGCATGTCTCAGGCAGTTCTAGACCGGCGCGCGCTCGCCAAACGCGGGAAACGCTTGGAGTATTTCACGATTGCCTGGAATAGCCTGGAGGGACTTGTTGCTGTTGCCGCTGGAGTGATAGCGGGAAGCATTTCTCTGGTTGGCTTTGGAATTGACAGCTTTGTGGAGGTGACATCGGGAGCCGCGCTGCTATGGCGCATGTCGGCCGATGCCGATGAGCAAAAGCGCGAGCGCATGGAAACGGCCACTCTGCGAATCGTAGGCATTTGCTTCCTCGCGCTGGCTGCATATGTGGCCGTGGAAGCAACCAGCGACCTCGCGCAGAGGAAAGCGCCCGAGCAAAGTATTCCCGGAATCGTGTTGGCATGCGCTTCGTTGATTGCCATGCCACTGCTTTCCCACGCCAAACGGAAGGTGGGCGCCGCGCTGGGAAGCGCAGCCATGAATGCGGATGCGAAGCAGACGGAGTTTTGCACCTATTTGTCCGCCATCCTTCTGGGAGGATTGTTGCTGAATGCCGTGTGGGGATTGTGGTGGGCCGATCCAATCGCTGCCTTGGTGATGGTTCCGATTATCGCCAAGGAAGGCGTGGCCGGCCTAAGCGGCGATGCCTGTTGCCATTGATACATTGATACGAATTGATGCGGGGTGTTAGCAGCGTGTCAGACAACTCCGGCTGGAAAAAATTGGAGGGGGTGCTGGGGGCGGAGCACTTCACCCGCGATACGGCTTTTCTGCAAGAGGCCGGATGGGAAGGTGCACTTCCGAAAGCGTTCGTGACGCCGACCAGCGCGGAGCAACTCGGCGAGGTCATGCGGCTGGCGCGCGGCGAGCGATGGAAAGTGGCGCCCGCCGGGAACGGGACTAAACAGCGCATGGGAGGAACTCCCGAGGGAGTCGATCTGGTTATTTCGTTGCGCTGCCTGAACCGCGTCACCGACTACCAGCCAGCCGATCTGACGGTGTCGGTCGAGGCCGGGGCGAGCATCGCGGCGCTGGCGAGCGTGCTCCGCGAACATGGCCAGATGCTGCCGCTCGATGTTCCGTTCGGCGCGCGCGCGACGTTGAGTGCAACGGTGGGCGGCGTGATGGCTACCAACTCGAGCGGCCCCCGGCGGCTGGGCTACGGCTCGGTGCGCGACATCGCGATCGGCGTCCGCTTTGTCACCTCCGACGGAAAACAGGCGAAGGGCGGCGGCAAGGTGGTGAAAAATGTTGCCGGGTACGACATGATGAAGCTGCTCATCGGGTCGTTCGGTACACTCGGGATCATGACCGGCGCGACGTTCAAAGTTTTTCCGATTCCGCCCGCGAGCGTCACACTGGTGTTGGGATTTGGGTCCGCGAAGCAGGCGTTCGGCGCGCGAAGCCGGATACTGAATTCGCATCTCGCTCCGCAGGCGCTCGATCTGGTCGATTCCGCGGCAGGCGCTCTGATGAGAGTCGACGCTTTATCCGAATCGCCCTTCTCGCTAGTGGTGCGAGCGGCGGGGCCGGAGGCGATGGTTGAGCGCGTGCGTCGCGAGCTGCCGCTGTTGGTTCGGCACGAAGGCGGGAATATGGTGGCGTGTTGGACGGGTGATGCGGAAGAAAAATTATGGAGCGCGATACAGGAAATCACTCCGACGATTCTCGGTCGCTCACCGGATGCAGCCGTCGTGAAGGTCTCGGTCCCGTTGTCGGAAATGCTTCAGATCGTCGCAGGAGCGCAGCACGCGGCGGCCGAGAACGGATTGGCCATTGCAATACTCGCGAGGGCTGGGACGGGGATTGTTTATTGCCACCTATTGCCTCCATCCGGTGCGGGCGACACCGCGATGGAACGCACCGCTAAGGCGTGCGAGACTCTCCTGTCCGAAGCGGGGCGCGCGGGCGGCTACGGTGTCATCGAGTGGTGTGCCTCCGAAATGAAGAGAAGGACCAGCCTATGGGCGCCGCTCGGCGACGATTTTTTCCTGATGCAGCGGCTGAAGGTGCAGATGGACCCGGAGGGACTTCTAAATCCGGGGAGATTGTACGGGAGAATTTAGCGGCTTGAATGCCCATTGGCACATCGTGCGCTCACTGTATATACTTTGATTCACCACTGACATCCGAACCAACCGGAAGGGGAAAATTCGTGAAGTTCTATTCATTTGAAATTGTGATCGAAAAAGAAGCGGAAGACGAAGGTTATCTCGCTTACAGCCCCACACTTCCGGGATGCTTCAGCAACGGAAAGACGATTGAGGAGACAAAGCGAAACATCCGCGAGGCGATTGAGTTGCACTTGGCGTCGTTGCTGGATCACGGACAGTCCATTCCGCAACATGAGCGTCTGGTACACGTGGAGGAGCTGACGGTGGGAGTTCCCGAATGAGCCGCATGCCGCAGGTCACGGCTCGTGAGCTGGCCAAGTTTTTGAAGAGCCAAGGATTCATAGAAGACCGGCAGTCGGGGAGCCACCTCACACTTCGGCACGAAGGACGCCAAGTGTCCGTGACAGTTCCGATGCACACAGGCTGTGACACAGGCCGTGGCCTCGCGGTGCGAATCTTGAAGGATGCGGGGTTCAGCCTTGAGGACTTTCTGCGCCTGCGATGACTAAGGCAGTGACAGAGACCAGCCAAATCCGTGAATTGGAGCCTGAGGAAATCCACGGGCCCGCTGCATCCCGGTCAGCCCGGCCCGGAGGCAGTGCTCCGAGCGGCTTCTCCGGCGCCGACCGGCCCGTTTGGGACGACTATTCGCGGTGTGTCCGCTGCGGGCTGTGCCTGAACTCGTGTCCTACTTACCGCGAGCTGGGCACGGAGATGGACTCGCCGCGCGGACGCATCTACCAGATGGCGCAGGTGGATGAGGGGCGGCTCGAAATCGGCGAGAGCTTTGTCCTCCACATTGACCGGTGCCTCGATTGCCGGGCTTGCGAGACGGCCTGTCCATCGGGAGTCGAGTACGGGAAGCTGGTCGAGGCGGCGCGGGCACAGATCGAAGAACACTACCGGCGTCCGCTCGGGGCACGCATTCTGCGGTATCTCGCTTTCCATCACCTCATCGCGAAACCTGCTAGCTTGAAAATCGCCGGAGCGCTGCTGGGATGGTATCAGACTTCCGGACTTAGGAAGATGGCGCTCGGGAGCGGACTGCTCGAAAACTTTCCGCGGCTGATGGAGCTGGAGCAACTGGCTCCTCCAATGGAATCGCCGGGGTTCTTTCCGCAGATCGGCAAAGTGTTTCCGGCGCGCGGCAAACGGCGATATCGGGTGGCGCTGCACGCGGGATGTATCGCGAACCTGGCGTTTGCGCGGTTGAACGAGGCGACTGTCCGGGTGTTGCAAGAGAACGGCTGCGAGGTGTCCGTTCCGCCGGGGCAGATTTGCTGCGGAGCATTGCCGGTTCATGCTGGGCTGCGGGACCTGGCGCGGGAGCTGGCGCGCCGCAACGTCGATGCATTCGCGCGTGCCGCTGCGAGCGAGCCATTCGATGCAATCATCACGAACGCGGCCGGATGCGGCTCTACTTTGAAGGAATACAATTCATTGCTGGGAAGCGATTCGGCTTCGGAGTTTGCATCGAAAACGCGCGATGTGCTCGAATTTCTGGGGGATGTTGGATTGACTCAACAGTTGCGTCCGCTCGACGCCACGGTCACTTACCAGGACTCGTGCCACCTGGCGCATGGACAGAAAATTCGGAAGCAGCCGCGCGAGCTGCTCCATGCCGTGCCGGGACTGCGGTTCGCCGAGATGCCGCTCTCCGATCTTTGTTGCGGCAGCGCCGGAATCTACAACATTACCGAAACGGCGATTTCGATGCAGTTGCTCCGTAACAAGATGGAGGCGGTAAATGGCACGGGCGCGGGCATCGTTGCAACGGCGAATCCCGGATGCATTCTTCAATTGCGGGCCGGGGTGAAACTCTACGGCAAGGGGCAGCGAGTGGCACACGTCATTGAGTTGCTCGATGAGGCAACCGAACCGGTCAAGAGCGCCTAGTGCGATTTAACAATTGATGTAGACCGGAGTTTCTGTCGCCCCTACCGGGGCTGGGATCGTTTGGGGCCTGCGAACCCACGGCTTGCGCCGTGGGCTAGAATCTGCCGCCCCTGCCGGGGCTTCAAAAGAAGTCTACACCGTTTTTGAAAATGGTCTGGTGCGTTTTTGGCAATGGTGTAAAACCAGAATCCGATCACCGACCAAAAACGAAAAGCAGGTCCTTCGGCCCAGAGTCTTCGGACGACGAGTCGCTTACGCTCAGGATGACAGCTCCGGGAGGAGTTTCAACTCCAGAAGTGGCAGTCTACAGCAATTGTGAAAACGCTCTATTGTCCTGAGTCGGAAGTTCGTCACATCAAAATCGGTGCAATTCGATCGGTAAGCCTTTCTTTTGCAATGTTCGCTGGCCGAGATATATTCGACGAATTAATGACTCAGGACACTATAGCGTTTTCAGGGTTGGTGTATAGTTCGCGGAGAGAAAACAGAAGTGCAGATCCCTCACTTCGTTCGGGATGACAGCCTATGTAAGCTATATAGAAACGATGAAAATGGTCTGAATTACTTGTAAAGGGCGTCGATGAAGCCGCTCTTGTCCAGCTCTTTCATGAGGCTGTCATCAAAAAAGTCCTGCTGCTTGTGTTTTCGCATTTCGTTGGAATCGAATAGCTCCATCGTATTTTTGATTCCTTCATAGCAGGGGTAAGGCTTGCGGGGCATGTTCTTCCCTTGATCGTAGATCGTCCCCGCCACTTCGCGGTCCTTGATGCCGTGATACTTCGCCATAATCCGCAAGGCGTCTTCGCGGTTCCGATGGAACATCGCGATTCCCTCGAGCGTCGCCTTGAGGAAACGGCGGGCGGCTTCCTGGTTCCTGGGATTCTGGAGCCAGGTTCGTTCCACGCGGACACTGCTGCCGGCGATCGCGGTCTTCCAGTCAACGGTGTCGGCCAGGATCGGAAAGCCCGCCTGCTTGGCCGTCGCATAATAGCGGTCGTCGGCTATAAAGGCGTCCACGAGGCCGGCCTGCAAGTCCGTGGTGCGATGTCCGTTCGAAAGGACCGAGATGTCCTGGTAGTAATTCCATCCCATTCTCTTGGCGAACAGCCGCGCCACGAAGCTGGTCATGGCTCCTTCTCCGGAAATGCCCAAGCGCTTCCCCTTGAGATCCTCCAGACTCTTGATCCCTTTCTGCCCGATGATCTGAAAGCGAACGGCACAGTCCATGGTTGCCAGCATGACTCGCTTGGGAGCGTGCGCATTTGTGACGATCGAGACCATCATCGGAGTTCCGCCATCGACGCTGAAGTCGGGATTTTCCATGGGCTGGTTGCCGCCGATCTCGATGGCTCCCGGATATTCCCCCGGCGGCATCCAAAGCTTTACGTCCAAGCCGTATTTCTTGTACAGCCCATGGTCGTAGGCGATCACCAAGGGAAGCTTGGCAATCGCCCTGGTGATTAACTCCGCCTTCACGGGAATCAAGTCCTGCTGAGCGCGCGCCCTGCTTCCTGCCGCCAGGAAAAGCAGAGCCAAGCCTAGAAACCGCATATTCGTTTTGATCTGTTGGGATCGCATTTGGTGTCCCTCCTTCGGTAATGTGGCCGATGTTTGCAATACGGTGATCCGGCCCTCGCTTTTCAGTCCGGAGTCTCGCGGATTTTTTCTACCAACGCCGAAGTGGAAAATCCTTTTCGCAGCGGGATCAGGCGCGTCACGCCGCCGTAGGTCTTCACGAAATCCGCGCCCACCACCTCGGACTCCTTGTAGTCGTCGCCTTTGACGAGCACGTCCGGACGGATGAGACGGATCAGCTCCATCGGGTCGGGCTCGTCGAACATCACGACGTATCCGACGCTTTCCAGACCCGCGATGGCGAAGGCGCGGTCGCCGCCGGAGACGATGGGACGGCCGTTGCCCTTGAGTCTATTCACGGAGCTGTCGCTATTCAATCCAACCACCAGCACATCGCCGAGTTTCCTCGCCTCGCGCAGCAAGTAGACGTGCCCCACGTGGAGAAGATCGAAACATCCATTGGTGAATACGATTTTTTTCTTTTCACGGCGGAGCGTCTCGGCCAGCGCGGCGATTCGCTCACGCGAGAGAATCTTGGTCTCGGCGGAGTAGTGGCGTTGGCTGATCTCCCGCTCGATTTCGAAGGGATAGACGGCTGCCGCTCCCGCCTTGCCGACCTTGACGCCGGCGGCGAGGTTCCCGAACTGCGCGGCGTCGCGATAGTTTGCGCCCGAGGCGGCGGCGAGCGAAAAAGCCGCCAGCAGCGTGTCGCCCGCGCCGGTCACGTCAAAGACCTCGCGCGCGCTGGTCGGGAAGTGATGGAAGCCTTCGCGATCAATGAGGCTCACGCCCTCCGCGCCACGCGTCACGAGCAATGCTTCGACGTTGAGATCGTGCAACTGCCGCTGAACCGCTTTTCCCAAACCTGCATTCGACGCCTCCTCAAAGGCGGTGAATGATGCGCCGAGCGACGCTTCGGCCTCGGCGGCGTTGGGCGTCAGGACGGAAGCGCCGGCGTAGCGTTCGAGGTCTTTCGCTTTGGGGTCCACAAAGACGGGCTTACCGGCGCGGCGGGCCATGGCGATGAGCGAACCGAGAAGCGGCGGCGGGAGCGCGCCCTTGGCGTAGTCCGAGATCACCATGCCGTCCACGGCCGCGATTACGCCGGCGGCAAAATCCTGGACCTGGACGATGGTTGCGGGCGAGATGGGATGGGTCGTTTCTTCATCCAGTCGCACCACCTGCTGATGGCCATAGGGACGCTCCGTGCGCCGTCCCGGCTGGATCGCGACGACGCGGGTCTTGAGCGTGGTCTTTCGTCCCGGCTCCTGAATCATGCAGCACGCCTGACAACGGCTAACCTCACACAGAAGTTCTTTCAGGATTCCGGCGGTCTCGTCCGGCCCGATGACGCCCGCGCACCAGACCTTGCCGCCGAGGCTTGCAACGTTCCGGACCACATTTCCGGCGCCGCCCAACTGGTGCCGCGTCTCCTCAACGCGAATCACCGGCGTAGGGGCCTCGGGCGAGATGCGGCTGGCCTCGCCATAGATGGTGCGGTCGATCATGAAGTCTCCCACGACCAAGAGACCCCGGCCGGCAATCGCTTCGAGAAGTTTGGCAACGGATTCGTGTTCCATGGTTACTCGCGATTTATACCATAGCACAAGAGGAAACGAAGGCAGTGGCGTGAGGGTATTTCGGGACAACGGCCAAGCGCATTTTTCCGGTTAGGTGTAGAAACCAACGTCCGTCACGGGCCGACGAGTGAAGGAAGATGGCGTTGTCGGTGAGGTGGATATTGTCCTGGGCAAGGCGCTTTAGCGATTCCCGGCAGCGAGGTAATTTTTCCAGGGTGTCCAGTAGTATTTCTTCCAACCCCCGGTAACGCCTTTGTGGTCCTGCACCGGAACGTTGGCGTGCACCAGGTCCACGCGGCAACCGGCGGGTGTTTTGCTGAAGGTCAGGGTCAGGACCGAGTCCGGGTCGGTTTTTTTGAACGCCTGCGACCGCCATGCTTGCACGATCATTTTCTTCGGCACGATCAACAGGTTCCTGCCTTCCAGCATCCCGTCGAATGCGGTGAAAGCGCCCCCTACCTTCCGGCTCAATTTCGCCCGCGCTCCCGTGGACTTGGAATGTTTTTTCGAATCCATGTACATTTCATAAAGAGTTTCGGGGGAGCCACTGAATTCCACCGACTGTTGGATCGCTTTGGTCATGGAAATTCCTCCTGCGACAGTGCTCGTTTTTCGGCGCAATACATTAGTGGGATGATTGCTTTGGCGGTCGCTTGAATGCTTTCGGGATAGATCTCGGTGCAAACCGTGGTGACGTTGCAGAGACCGCTGGCGGGTGGCTCACGGTTTCACATTGCAACAGGAGTCAGTTGATACACTCGAGCCAGCCGGGTTGCTTTTTTGAGATCGCCCTTCTGGAGCGCTTCGCGAACCTCATCGAGTTTCCCAGCGTCCTCCAAGGACAGGTAGGGCGCCCATCCCGTGTCAGACTCGATCCACTCAACCTCCACAGCAGCGGCGTATTGTCCCTCATGAACGAATCTGGTCCTTCGCTGGATGTTCATGATCTCCTCCTCAGGAAATCATCCGACCACTTTGCCGGATCTGGCCGATAGGCCGTGACGACCACTGCCGGAGAAGTCGCATTGCTCGGAATACCCCACACGACATGGATCGGGCTTTCCTGGCGGTCGCGCTGCAAAACCAAAACACACGGTCCTTTCGGATAGTTCGGGTACTCTTCGACGACCGTACCCTCGCGGACACCAGCAATGACTTCCTTTACAAGGATAGCATCGGCCGCGAGCTCATCATAGCCATGATCGGAGATGAGGATCTCGCGGCGCTCGACCAGTCGAAGAATACGGTTAAAGGTATCGCTCAATTATTTCCCGCTGAACACCCGGAAGAGTTTTTTCAACGGATCGTAGAACTCGTCCACCACCCGCTCCTTGAGGGGAATGATGGCGTTGTCGGTGATGTGGATACTTTCGGGGCAGACTTCGGTGCAGCACTTGGTGATGTTGCAGAGGCCGATGGCGGCGTCTTCCTTCAGGAACTTCAAGCGGCCTCCCGCATCCAGGGGATGCATCTCGAGTCCGGCGATGCGGACGAAGAAGCGCGGACCGGCGAACTTGGAAAGCTGCTCGTGGTTGCGGAGGACGTGGCAGACGTCCTGGCAGAGGAAGCATTCGATACACTTGCGGAACTCCTGCACGCGGTCCATGTCTTCCTGATGCATCTTCCAGACGGCGTCCTTCCGGGGCGTGAAGGGCACGATCTTGCGGTTGACTTCGTAGTTCCACTTGACGTCCGTGACCAGGTCCTTGATGCGAGGGAAGGTCTTGAGCGGATAGATCACGATCTCCTCGCCGGGCTGGAAATCGTCGAGGCGGGTCTTGCACATGAGGCTGGGCTTGCCGTTGACCTCGGCGCTGCAGGAGCCGCATTTGGCGGCCTTGCAGTTCCAGCGCACGGCGAGATCGGGAGCGAAATGCGCCTGAATATAATGAACGGCGTCGAGAACGACCATGCCGGTGGCAACTGGAACTTTATACTGCCGCTCTTCCGAGGGATTTTTTCCGTCCCCGTGGGATACGCGCACTACAACTTCGCTCATGGGTTTGGCCTCACTTTGATCTCGTTGCGTAAAGAACCCACGGCGGGAAAAACCTTCGCCGTGGCTACCACTTTTCACTTGTTAGTACCGGACACCGCTCCATCACTTTCGCGGCTCGGATTTATTTTGCCGGTTCCTCGAACATCTTGCGCAACTCCTCGGGCATCTGCGGGAGCGGAGAAGTGCCGACGCGCATCTGATCCCCGTCCTTGTTGACGGTGGAGTTAACCTTGCCCCACTCGGGCGAGGTTGCCGGAAAATCCAGGCGGGTGTGGGCGCCGCGGCTTTCGGTGCGCTGCAGCGCGCAGCGGGCCGTAGCCTCCGAGGTGTTTATCATCGTCTTGAGGTCGTAGGCAAGATGCCAGCCGGGATTGTAAATGCGCGAGCCGGTCACGCGCACGGACTGTGCTTCTTTCCTCAATTGCGCCAGGGCCTCAATGGCGTGCTTCAAGTCCTGCTCGGTGCGCATGATCCCGACTTCGTTCTGCATCAGGTCCTGGAGCTTTTCGTGGACCTGATAAGGACTGGGACCCTGCGTGAGGGAGAACGGCGCAAGCACTTCGTCGATGGCGGCCTTGATGTCCGCCTCATTGGCGGAGACTTTTGGATTTTTCTTTGCAAAGGCGCAGGCACCCTCTCCCGAGAGTTTCCCGAAGACCAGCAAGTCGGAGAGCGAATTTCCTCCCAGCCGGTTGGCCCCGTGCATGCCGCCCGAGACCTCTCCGGCGGCGAAGAGTCCGGGAACGGTGGTCGCGCCGGTGTCGGCATCCGCACGGACGCCACCCATCATGTAATGCGTCGTCGGGCCGACTTCCATCGGGCCTTTGGTGATATCGACGTCGGCCAGCTCCTTGAACTGGTAATACATGCTGGGGAGTTTTTTCTTCACCGTCTCGGCGGGCAAGTGTGACACATCGAGGTAGACGCCGCCGTGCTCCGAGCCGCGGCCCTCTTTGACCTCCGTGTAGATAGAGCGCGAGACCAGGTCGCGGGTCGAAAGCTCCATGCGTTTCGGATCGTACTTTTCCATGAAGCGCTCGCCCTTGTTGTTTCGCAGGAGTCCGCCTTCGCCGCGCACGGCCTCGGTGACGAGAAGACCCTTGACGCCGGGAGGCCAGACCATCCCGGTGGGGTGAAACTGGACGAACTCCATGTCGATCAGTTCGGCTCCGGTCTTGTAGGCCATGCCGATGCCGTCGCTGGTGTACTCCCAAGAGTTCGATGTGATCTTGAAGGCTTTTCCGACGCCGCCGGTGGCGAGCACGATGGCTTTCGCCTTGAAGACGACGAACTTGCCGGTCTCGCGCCAGTAGGCTACCGCTCCCGAGACGCGTCCGCCATCCATCAGCAGATGCGTGATGCTGCATTCCATATAGACTTTGACGCCGAGCTGCACGGCGCGATCCTGCATGGTGCGGATCAGCTCGAGGCCGGTGCGGTCGCCCACGTGGGCCAGGCGCTTGTAGGTGTGGCCTCCAAAGGCTCGTTGCAGGATGTCGCCTTGGGGGGTGCGGTCGAACAAGGCGCCCCATCGCTCCAGTTCGTGGACGCGGTCGGGTGCCTGCTGAGCGTGGAGTTGGGCCATGCGCCAGTTATTCAGCATCTTGCCGCCGAGCATGGTGTCCTTGAAGTGGGCCTGCCAGCAATCGGCCTTATCGACGTTCGCCATGGCGGCAGCGACGCCGCCTTCGGCCATCACGGTATGGGCTTTGCCCAACAGCGATTTTGTAACCACGCCGACCGATACACCCTGCTCGGCGGCTGCCACGGTCGCTCGCAATCCCGCTCCGCCGGCTCCGACCACCAGCACATCATGTTCGTAAGTTTCGTAACTTTCCATTAGAAGAGCCTCAAATCCTTGAATACTCCCATCGCCACCATGCGCACGTAGAAATCGGTAAAGCCGACTACGCAGAGGCTGACCCAGGCCCATAGCTGATGGTGCTCGTTCAGCGTGGTGACCTTCTTCCAGCAGCCGTGTCGCATCTCAGCGGAGCCGCCGCGGAAGGAGTTCAATTTTCCTCCGATCAGGTGGCGCAGCGAGTGGCATCCGAAGGTGTAGCAGGTCAGCAGCGTGGAATTCGCCAGCAGGACGAGCGTTCCAACGCCCACGCCGAAATGTCCCTCGAACCAAAAACCGTCGTACGCGTCTTTCCAGAGGAAGCACAGCACCAGGATTGCGAGGTAGAGGAAGTAGCGGTGGAGATTCTGCAGAACCAAGGGAAACGCGTTCTCGCCGCAATAGCGGTGCTCGCCGAATTCGCCGACGCCACAGGCCGGAGGGTCCAGGAAGAACGCGCGATAGTAGGCCTTCCGGTAGTAATAGCAGGTGGCGCGAAATCCCAGCGGCATCCAGAGAATCAAAATCGCCGGAGAGAAATGCCACCAGTTGAATAACACTAAGGGAGAATACATGGGAGAAAGATAATTGCAAACCAGTTGGACGCCCTCCGCGTGCTCGGTACAACTGAAATTTTTCCCTTGAAACGCCGCCCAGGTGCTGTAGACGCCGAAGGCGCTCAGCCCCAGGAATACGGCGAGGGGTTGCAGCCACCAGTTGTCTGTTCGCTGCGTGACGCCAAAACCGCGTGGAATTGCTTGGGTGGAATTCGCCATTCAATACCTCGTCTCTTTGCCTGTTGCTTGTCTGGATTCGCGTTGGACTCTTCCGGCCGATCCGGCCCGCGGGGCCCGGAGTTCGAGCAGTGCTCTTCAGGCAGGTTGGGGCAAAACCTAGCTCCAATTGCCTCCCGGCCTTCTAAATCCGGCAAAGCCAATGGGCAAAACGAACTAGTTTGAGCGCATTCCGGCTTCCTGTCAAGGTGCGTTATACTTCGTGCGTTATACTTCGTGAATTCGTGCGTCCGCCACGCTCTGCTTGACTCCTGGCGGATTTTGGATTATTCGACACCTTACGGAGCGTACATGCCGTTTGAAGTTCGCATCGAGCCTTTATGCTGCGGAGTATCTTCCTTTATCTGTCGCAACAAGAGCGCGCCAAGCGCCTGCTGGTGCGTTTTGCGCCTACGCGGCGGCTCGCCGCACGTTTCGTGGCCGGCGAGACGCTCGCTGAGGCCACGCGGGTCGCAAGCGAGCTGAACGCGCGGGGAATCCTTGCCTCGCTCGACCATCTCGGGGAGCACGTTGCCAGCCGCGCCGAAGCGGAGGCCGCGCGCGACTCTTACCTCGAAGCGCTTGCCGAGATTCACCGCCTGCAATTGCGGTCGGGCATCTCGGTGAAGCTGACGCAACTGGGGCTGGATTTTTCCGCCGAGGACTGCGCCGCGAATTTGCGCGCCGTGGTGGAGTCGGCGGAACAGAGAGGAAGTTTTGTCCGCGTGGACATGGAAGGCTCGGCATACACGGAACGGACGCTAGCGCTCGTCGGCGAGATGCGGCGGGCACATCGCGCCGTTGGGTCCGTGATTCAAGCCTACCTTTACCGCAGCGAAAACGACGTGCGGCAAATGATCGCGCAGAGCGTTTCGGTGCGGCTTTGCAAGGGAGCCTACAACGAGCCGGCCTCCGTGGCGTATCCGCGCAAAGCGGATGTCGATGAAAACTACCTCCGCTTGATGCGCCTGTTGCTTTCGAGCGGACAGTATCACGCCATCGCCACGCACGACGCGCGCGTCATCGAGGAAACGCGCCGATTTGCGAGCGAACAGAAGCTGGGTCCGAACGCCTTCGAGTTCCAGATGCTCTACGGCATCCGCACCGACTTGCAGCAGCGGCTGGCGCGCGACGGGTACCGCGTGCGGGTTTACGTTCCCTACGGCGGGGCCTGGTTTTCCTACTTTATGAGAAGGCTGGCCGAGCGTCCCGCCAACTTGCTCTTCGTCCTGAAGAATCTTTGGCCAGGGCGCTGAGTCATTGGTGCTAACTAAGCCATTTAGTAGCCGTTCTCAGTTGCCCGAAGGGCAACACCGTGAATAGCCGTAGGTGAAACCTACGGAAACAGATTCACGAGAATGATTACGGCCCCGCAGGGGCCGGACAATTAAGCTAGACGGTCAACCCCTTGTGGGGTTGAATTTTCGGCGCTGCTTCCAAGTTCCGCCTACGGCTATTTACGGTCGGCCCGACCGGGCCGGGCGCTCACGGGAACGCGGCCAATATGAGATGAGACAACTTTAAGTTAGTGCTAATAGAGCGCTGAGCGGCTCCCATCTGCGGGTCCGGGACGAGACAATTGTCCGCGAGGAATTGCGCGCCGGTGTATACTAACAGCCGTCCAGCGATGCCAAAATAAAAAGCTCTAAAGGAAACTATCATGATCCGACGCGATTTTTTCAAGACCTCATTGGCCGCTGCCGCTATGGCTCTCGTAAAAAGTCCGCGGCCTCTTCTGGCCTCCCCTCCCGACGAAACCGTGAAAGCGCCCGGACTGACGAAATACGTGGCCGGCTTCATCGTCAACACGAAGTACAGCGATATTCCGGACGAGGTGATCGCGCTTGGTAAAAAGTCGATCCTGGACGGGTTCGGTCTGGCGCTGGCGGGGTCGGTGGCCGAAACGGGGCCGCTGGTCGAGCGATACCTCAAATCACTTGGATTCGGCGCGGGCAAGGCCAGCATCATTGGGACGGGAACCAAGGTCCCGGCCCGTTTCGCGGCGTTTGCCAATGGAGTTTCCATCCACGCGCACGATTATGACGACACGCAGCTCTCGGTGGCGGCGGACCGCGTTTACGGCCTTCTGACACATCCCACGGTCCCGGCGCTCCCGCCGGCGTTTGCGTTCTGCGAGATGGAGCGCCGTTCGGGAAAAGAGTTCATGCTGGCTTATCACGTGGGAGTCGAAGTGGAGTGCAAAGTCGCCGAGGCTATTGCGCCGCGGCATTATAATGACGGGTTCCACTCCACCGGCACCACCGGTTCGTTTGGCAGCGCGGCCGCTTACGCCAAGTTGCGCGGATTGGACGCCGCAAAAACCAATACGGCTCTGGGAATCGTCGCGAGCGAGGCGGCGGGACTGCGAGAAAACTTCGGAACCATGACCAAGCCCTTCCACGCCGGGCGCGCCGCGGAAAACGGCGTCATCGCCGGGGATCTGGCGCTCCTGGGCTGGACGGCTTCCGACCGGATTCTGGAGGCACCGCTGGGGTTCTTTCAGGCCGCCGGAGGCGGATTCGATGCCGATGCGATTCTGAATCGGCTGGGCAAGCCTTGGACGTTTTCCAATCCCGGCATTTCCATCAAGCCGTTTCCATCCGGTTCGCTCACCCATCCGGCGATGGGCGAGTTGCAGAGGTTGATTCGTGAGAACAAGATCAAGGCTGCTGATGTGGAGAAGGTGGATATCGGGACCAACCACAACCTGCCCATCACGCTGTTGCATCATCATCCGACGACGGGCTTGCAAGCCAAGTTCAGCATGGAATTTTGTCTCAGCATCCTGCTCGTCGAAGGCAAGGCCGGCATGACGCAGTACTCCGACGAGGTGGTGAACCGGCCCGACGTTCAGGACATGATCCGGCGCGTGAACTTCTACACCGATCCGGAGGCGGAAGCGGCCGGATACAACAAGATGACAAGCATCCTGAAAATCCACATGAAGGACGGCAGGGTCATCGCGGGGAAGGCCGACTTCGCCAAGGGCAGCCCGTCCAATCCGATGAGCTATGAAGAAGTGGCGGACAAATTCCGGGGCTGCGCCGAATTCGCCAAGTGGCCCGCCAAGAAAACCGAGGCCGTGATTGAATTTGTGAAGTCGATCGAAAACGCTCCCGACGTCGGCAAGCTGACGCCGCTGCTGACGAGCTAACGGTTAACAGGACATGACCGACCAGCTTCGACCACCGTGGGTAGAGTATCCAGAATACCCGCGCTATTCGCTTGGTTGGCGAATGGGCGACGGTGAAGACTACATATATCGCTGGGGCGAGTGGTTTGCCACTCTCTCTGATTCCGAGGTCGATGCATATGCGCTGCTGTATCCGGAGCCTTTGGATTGGCGGGGGTTCTACTCCTTTGAGAAGAAACAGCGTCGTCCGAAACCCCGGTAAGTTCGTTCCGTCTGTATCTTGTTCCCTCGCTCTCCCCGTGGGCCTGTTCCGTGCAGGTTGTTTAATCCGCGTCGCGGATCAACAATCCACGCCAAGGAGTGGCGCCAAGGAGTAGTCTCAATGAGAATGATCGCAATGGCGGCGGCAATTCTTGCGGTCGTGACTTCCACCGCATCCGCGCAAACGATAGACGAGCTGAATAACGACGGAAAGAACACCGAGAACGTTCTCACCTATGGAATGGGCTATCACCAGCGCCGCTACAGCCCGCTCAAACAAGTCAATAAAACGACGGTGAAGCGGCTGGTTCCCATCTGGAACTTGAGCCTCGACAATCAGTATGGCGAGCAGGCGCAGCCGCTGGTCTATAACGGCGTCATGTACGTGACCAACGCGAAAGACACCGTGGCCATTGACGTTTCGACCGGCAAGCAGCTCTGGAAGACGCCCGTCAACTGGCCGCCCGAAACCACCAAGGTGGTTTGCTGCGGGATCTCGAACAAAGGTCCGGCCATCTACGACGGAAAAGTTTTTCGCACCACGCTCGACTCATTCGTGGTGGCGCTCGATCAGAAGGACGGCAAGGAGCTTTGGCGGCAAAAAGTGGCCGAGTGGAAAGATGGCTTTGCGGAGACCGTTGCGCCGCTCGTCGCAAATGGCGTGGTGATCACCGGCATCTCCGGCGCCGAATTTGGCATCCGCGGATTCCTCGACGGCTGGGACCCGAAGGACGGCAAGCATCTATGGCGCCGCTTCACCGTCGCCGCTCCCGGCGAGCCTGGAGGCGACACCTGGCCCAAGACCGAAGCCTACTTGCACGGCGGCGGATCGACGTGGATCACCGGCTCCTACGACCCGTCGCTCGACCTGGTCTATTGGGGCACCGGCAATGCCGGTCCGTGGAACCCGGTCGACCGGCCCGGCGACAATCTCTATACCGCGGCGGTGATCGCTCTGCGGCCCAAGACCGGCGAGATCGTCTGGCACTACCAATTCACGCCCAACGATATGTTCGACTATGACGCTTGCTGGGAGTTGATCCTCGCCGAGATTCCCGTCGAGGGGCAGACGCGCAAGGTGGTGATGCAGCTCAACCGCAACGGCTTTCTTTATGTGCTCGACCGGACGAACGGGAAGCTGCTATCGGCCAAGCCGTTTGAGACCGTGAACTGGGCCACGCACGTGGACATGAAGACGGGCCGGCCCATCGAGAGCGACATCGCCAAAAAGGTGCGGGCCGGCGAGCAGATCGAACTTTGGCCCACGCAGCGCGGCGCCAAGAACTGGCCGCACGCCGCGTTCAATCCGGAAACCGGACTGCTCTACGCCAACACGCAGCATCAGGGACGGCTCTATAAATTTCTGCCGCCGCAGCCCTACAAGGCGGGCGAGCGCTTCACGTTCGTCGAGAACCTGCGCGCTCCGGCGCCCGAGGGCGAGCCGCTTGCGCATGTGGACGCGATCGACCCCATGACCGCCACGCAGCGCTGGCGCGCGCCGCTCTTCGACCATCCTCACTGGGCCGCGATCGTGGCCACCGGAGGCGGCCTGCTATTTACGGGAAAAGAAACCGGCGAATTCATTGCCATCGACGCCGATACCGGAAAAACCATTTGGCAGTTCCAGACCGGATCGGGCATCAACGCGCAGCCCATCACCTACACGCACAACGGAAAGCAATACGTCACGGTGCTCTCCGGACTCGGCGGCATTTACAAGAACCAGGCTGCCGGCGAGCTGAAGAACGTTCCGCTGGGCGGATCGGTCTGGACCTTCGCGCTGATGGAAGAGTGATCCGGATTCCCGGTTTTCCAGCCTCCGATGGGTAGCGGGTCGGTTTCCGACAGAGGCATTTCACGTCCAGTGGTGCCCCACTGCTCCTGCCGTTCGCTCTGCTCTCTCCAAGCCCGCGACGCCCCCACATCTTTCATCATTCGTTTGCCACCCATCTCTTGGAGGATAGTTACGACATCCCTTCGTTAGCTGGGAAGCGGAAGAACCCTCTATTCGTCCGGATCTGGACGATTTCAACAGCATTGATTGGCCGAGACAGCACGGACCCTCACAGGGCCGTCTGGTCAATATTGCTCATTTGCCTGGTCAATATTGCTCACTCGTGCTACCCTGATCGTCTGTGTTTCGGCGGCTTCCTAGGTGCGCAGAGGGGAGAAGGCGACTTAGATGAAGAAAAACCTGCTGTCGTTCATGGCTTCGTCCGTACTGCCGTGTATGTTCCTATTTTGCGCCGCGCTAGTTGCGGCATCCTCACCAACAAGCAAGTCGGAAGAAACGCTGCCCGCGTATGAAGTGGCCGGCGCCCAGGCTCTTAAAGAAGTAAACTGGAACTGGCAGCCAATCATTAACAACTGGAAGGTAAGATTTCATGCAGGGCGGCAAGGCTATTTAGGTCTTACCGATTTGACGGAGCAAAGCATCGACATTTGGATTCGTCAGGAACAGACACCGCAAGAAGTGGCGGCTACTTTTGTGCATGAATTTGCGCATGCATTCGATCGTTTATTCCTCACTCCAAATTTGCGGGTGAAGTGGCTGGCGGCGCGGGGATTGTCAACAAAAACTCCATGGTATCCACCGTGCAGGGCCTGTAGCGACTATCGCTTTGGAGCAGGCGACTTTGCGGAATCCGTTAGCTGGACGCTACAAGGTTCGGTGATGAAGTTTCGCAGCCGTCTCGGCCCGCCCCCAAACATATCCCAGCAAGCGCTTATTCAAAAGTGGCTTTCTTCGGCAAAGCCTGACAAATAATTTTTCTGGCCGATTTATCACCGTCTCGCCTTCTTACTCATCCAGCGCCGCAGCCCGCTAGCTTGTTCGAAATCCCCGCCGGCTATCGCAAGATGAAAAAAATCCACTGCCGCCCAGTAACTCTTGTGGTATTCGATGCCTTCAATTTGATATGATCTCAACGTCGGCGGGAGCCGTGTAAAACGCCGGGACGACTGATTTTAGAAAAGCAATTCCTTAACTGTCCAATTCGTGGTGCGAATTCATCGCGGAGGTATGCGGATGTCTGTTCGTAACAAACGGCCATTGAAAACCCATCGTAATACCGGTTTGATAGTTCTCCTGGGCATACTCGGAGTTGTGGCGGGATGGGTTCTTTTGGGTGCAAACAGAAGCAACGGAGAGCCGGCGCTCGGACCCCGATCTGGCGGAGACGCCCGGCTGGTTTCGATCGAACCGTTTCCCCAAGACGGCGAGATGTGCCAGTTTGAGCCTGCCAGCGCGACCACTTCGCTCTTTGCGGAAATGAGTCAGCAAGTGTCCTCGCAGCCCCCGGCAGCGGCGGGCACGGCCGACCCGCGTCCCTCCGACGCCGCGCGAGCGGAAGGTGCCAAACGGCCGCCAGTGCGGCTGATGCGCGATCCCAGCTCCGCCTTTTCCGGCGTGGCCATCGACCTGAAAAATAACGAAGTGGTGCTGACCGACGAAAACAACTTCGCCATCATGACCTACGACCGGACCGAAAACACCCCGCCGCGAGCCGCGATGAGCGAGCCCAAGCGGATGATCAAGGGAATGGATGCCTATCTCGAATTCAATTGCAGCGTCTACGTGGACCCGTTCAACGGGGATATTTACAGCGTCAATAACGACACCCTCAATTGGATGACGGTCTTCAACCGCGATGTTAAGGGGAACATGCCGCCGACCCGGAAGCTGCGGGCGCCTCACACAGTCTTCGGAATCGCCGTGGATGAAGCGAGGAAGGAAATATTGCTGGCGGAACAGGACGATCATGCGGTGGTGGTTTTCAAAAAGGACGCCAAGGAACACGATTCTCCGGTCCGTGTGCTCCAGGGGAAGCGCACTCTGATGGCCGATCCGCATGGGATAGCGATCGATCCCAAGGCGGGCCTGGTCTACGTTACGAATTGGGGCACCAACAGCGAGCGCCCGCCGCTCGGCGATCCCTCCGTGAAGCCGACGCGGATCGGCGGAGTCACGCGCAGCCTGTGGCCCGTGGAGCGCGATCACGCGGTCCCAGGGTCGGGCAAGATCGTGCCTCCTTCGATTACGGTTTATCCCAAGGATGCGGGTGGCGATACGGCCCCGTTGCGGGTCATTCAAGGCCCCAAGACCGGGATGAATTGGCCCACCGCCATCGCCGTGGACCCGGATCACGGGGAACTGTTCGTCGCCAACGATACGGCCGATACCGTCACTGTTTATAAAGCGGACGCGAGCGGCGACGCTGTGCCGATCCGCGTCATCAAAGGCCCGAACACCATGGTGAAGAATCCCACGGGCATCGCCTACGACGCGCAGCACCAGGAGCTGTGGGTGGCGAACTTCGGCAGTCACGCGGCAACCGTCTTCAAGCGCGACGCGGCGGGAGACGCCAAACCGCTTCGCGTCATCCGGAGCGCGCCTGCGGATCAGCCGGCGCCGATGATGGGGAATCCGCATACCATCGCTTACGATACAAAACGGGAAGAGATTCTCGTCTCCAACTGAGTGGCTCACCCGCAGGTTGCGGCTTTCGCCAGGCTGGCGGAAGGCAGTGCAAGAGCGACGCGTTCGATTGCCGGACAGAACACTTTGATCACCCGCACGATTCACGACATGGCCTACGATCCGGTCCGCGACGAGATCGTAATACCCCAGTTTTTCGCTTTCGCGATCCTCACCTACAAGGGAGACGCCAACGGAGACGTGGCTCCCATCCGCAAGATCTTCGGCCCGCATACGCAGTTGAAAAACTCCATGCGGCTGGCGCTCGACGCGGTGCACGGCGAAATCTTCGTTCCGCAGGGGAACACGGTGTTGGTGTTTTCCCGCGACGCCGAGGGTGACGTGGCCCCGATCCGCGTACTAAAGGGGCCCGATACCATGCTGGGCGCTTCCGCGTTGACGGTGGACCCGGTGCATAATCTTCTCATCGTGAGCGGCAACAGACCCAGGGCCAGCGGAGAAGGCGGAGGCGGAGAAGGTGACGGGGACGGGGGAGGCGGCGGCAATGGCCGCGGTCAGATTCTGGTCTTCAACCGGACTGACACAGGAAACAAGAAGCCTCGCAACGTCATCAGTGGTCCGGGTGTCGATGGCGCTACCTTGATGACCACCTACCCGCCGAAAGGCCTGATTATCGCGGCGGTCCATCGGGGAGGACGATCGTCCGAGTTAGGATACGTCGGCGTTTGGAGCATCAACGATAACGGCGCTGTTCCGCCCCGCTGGACCATCGGAGGTCCCAAGGGTTTGTTGCGCGACACGCGCGGTGTCGCCGTCGATCCCAAGCACAAGAGCGTCATCGTCTCCGACAAGTACGTGAACGGCGTGGCGACCTACGAGTTCCCGGAGATTTTCTGATCCGGGGAAAACGGCACTGTTTGATTTTTTGCAGAAGCAATTGCAAAATCCGTTTTAGGGTATTGTAAGGGCACGGTTTTAACCGTGCCGAAAGAGTGCGGAGAAGCAAGCGGCTTCAGCCGCTGAGGGCCAAGGACGCACCTCAGGGGCTAAAGCCCTCTTCTTGCGATTCTGTGATCGGCACGACTAAAGTCGTGCCCTTACGGGGTTCCCAAGAGGTTATGCAACAGCTTCTAGATTTTTTCTAGATAGATGTTTCGCGGCGCAAGCAAGATGCGCTACGATCCCGATTCCGATTATGAACGTCCCCGGAAGGGGCAAGGAGGAGAAGCAATGTTCAGGCAGGCGGGACTGAAATCAACGATGGTAATTGCGGCGATGCTCGCGATGATGGCGGCGCGCCCGGCGCGCGCGCAAGTCAATGGAGGAAGTATTCAGGGCGTGGTCAAAAGCGCCTCCGGGGAACCGGTCTCCGGAGCTTTTGTGAAGCTGAAGAATGCGGACCGGCGGCTGGTGTTTATGGTCATCAGCCAGGCTCAGGGCCGTTACACGGCGAATAATCTTCCGGCGGGGAAATACGTGGTCCAAGGCGTAGGCGGTGAAAAGCAGAGCGAGATGTCCGCGCCGTTGGACGTGGCCGCCGGCGGGAAAGCAACCGCCGATTTATCGCTGACGTCCGACCGTGCTCCTGCGCTGCCGAACTCCTGGCCGGGCCGGCCGCCGGGTCAGGGCGGTGGCGAGGCCGAGGGTGGCGGCGCACTTCCGCCCCTGCCGGACGGAGCGGGCAAGCAGATCGTCATGACGAAATGTTCCACCTGCCACGACTACGCCCGCATCGTAAACAGCCGCTTTGACAAGGCTCGCTGGAAAGATATCATCGAGGACATGCGGAGCTACATGCAAGGCTCCACCCAGTCCAAGGATTTGACCGAGGCGGAATCGAAAGAGCTCTTGGATTATGTGTCGGAAAAATTCACGGGCACCCGAGCGGGCCGGGCAGCCCCACCGGTGCCGGATTCCAATAGCCGCTTGCCCCGAAAGCTGATGAAAGGTCCGGAAGCCAACTATATCGCCGTCGAGTACACCTTGCCGGACGCCAAGGCGGAACCGCACGAGGTCGCGGCCGACACGGAGGGTAATGGCTGGGTTACGCAACGGACCGGGGGACGGCTGGGCAAATTCGATGTCAAGACGCTGGTCTACACCGAGATCGACCCGCCCAAGGCCAAATCGAAAAATCGCTTGAACGGAATCGTCCGTGCGCCGGACGGAAAACTATGGTTCCTGGACGGCGGGCCCAACCGGCGGTGGCTCACTTATGATACCAGGACGCGTGAGTTCAACGTCTTTGCTTTGCCGAAACTCGCAAGCGGCGCCGCCAGCGGCAATACCATGCGAGTCCACCCGAACGGAACCGTATGGCTGAACTCCATCTCGGCGAACCAGGTCATTCGGCTGGATCCCAAGACTAAGGAGTTCACCGTATTCGACGTTCCCTCCGGGGTCAAGGCCGGCAAGACCGCCAACCCCTACGGGATGGCGATCGATGGCGCCGGCAACGTCTGGTCGGTCGAGAACAACATGAACAAAGTGCTCCGCATCAACCCCTCCACCGGCAAGATGGATGAATACGATGTCCCGCTGGCGAATGCCGTTCCGCGCAAGGCGGGAATGGATTCGGAAGGCAATGTCTGGGTAGGACTTCATGGCGCGGGCAAGCTCATGAAGATCGATTACAAGACGCTCAAGATGACCATTTACGATCCCCCGACGGCCGATGCCGGCGTCTATTCCGTCCAGGGCGACCCCAAGAGCAAATACGTCTGGTTCGCCGAACAGCAGGCGGACAAGATCGCCCGGTTCGATCCCCAGACTCAGGCCTTCTTGGAGTTTCCTTTGCCGGACGCAGAATCGGATCACAGGCGGATCGAGGTGGACTCGGTCAATCAGAATCGCATCTGGTGGTCCGGGGATACTTCCGGCCGCATGGGTTATATCGAATATTTAGGCGGCAACGGAAAGTAAGAAACCATCGGCGGAATTACGGCGGACCGCTGCCCGCGAAACTCAAGTTGGTTTCGTGCGGCAGCGGTCTCGTTTTTTGCGGACGAACTTTCGTGTTGCTGGGGTGAGGAGGTACTGTCATGTTCAATCGCCGGAAGATGAATCGGAGAAGTTTGCTTCGATGGGGTTTGTTATCTCTGGGTCTGCCGCTGGTCCCGGAGGTCCTTCGTTCCGCCGCGATGGCTACTCCGGCACAGGTGGGCGGCAGAGCGGACGGGGAGCTTTTTGAAGCAAGGGGTTTGGGCGGAGGTGGGCAGTTGGACGTTCGGTTGTCGGTGAATCCGCATGGCGATCCCGACGTGGTTGAGGTTTGGCAGCGAATGAGACCCTACAGCCTTGACTCTTGGGTTGAGGAATATACGCGCGTGGCGGAGAAGAATGAACGGCTCGCCGAGCAATTTGAAAAGGAGGGGCGAAAGGTCACGGCAAGCGAGTATTACTTGCGGGCAGCGGGATTTTATCAGACTGCCTGCTGGCCCCAGCCCGAGAGCGACCCTCGCATGCTTCCCACTTATAACAAGACGATGGACGCCGCCAATCGCGCTTACAAACTCGTGCCACCTCCTTTCGAACGGGTAGAGATTCCTTATGAGGGGACTACGTTGACCTCCTATTTTTCCAAGCCGCGAGGTACTTCCGGCGGGCGTTTTCCGGTCGTTTACCAGTATGGAGGGGCGGATTCGGTTATTTACGGCGGAGGCGGCGGGGGGTTCACGGCGCGAGGCATGGCGACGCTTGCGGTAGACGGACCGGGACAGGGCGGAACGCTGCGAGTGAAGCATGTTGCCTCTCCCCCGGACTCGGAGCGGGTGGCCAAAGCGGTGATCGATTACCTGGTGACCAGGCCGGATGTGGACCCGAACCGGATCGGGATCGTGGGAACCAGCATGGCGGGATACAACGCTCCGCGCTGTGCCTCGGGTGACAAGAGGATCAAAGCGTGCGCCGCGAACAGTTGCGCCTATAGCTTGCTCGAAGACATTTTCGAATATTTCCCTCCCATCCAGGAACGCATCCGTTGGCTGATCGGCGCCCGCGATCTGGCTGATGCCAGGAAGAAGATCGCCGAATTCACCATGGAAGGCAGAGCGCAGCGGATCGAGTGTCCGATGCTGATTGGATACAGCAAGGACGATCGAGTCATGGACCCGCAAGGCGCCTATCGGCTCTACCAAGCCGCCGTCAATTCCAAGCGGGAAATGGTCGAGGGAATCGGACACAACCATCCCATGCGGGTCGGCGGGCCGAACCCGCTGCGCCCTCCGGTCATTGAAGACTTTATGGCGAAGCACTTGGTGGGATGATCTTTGGATGGGGCCGGATCGAGTTCGAAACGAGGATTACGTTTTTGTCTCCAGCGGGTTCGTTGAACGCGGCGCTTTCTCTTTCAGCGCCTCAATCTGGCCCAGGTGATTCTTGTCGTGCTTCACCAGGCGTTCGACGATCTCCGCGATCGAAACGTTGCGCTGGAGCTTGAGGTGATAGCCGCTTCGGTCCAGCTCCTTCACTGGCAGGCTTCGGAATAGGCGCAGGTTGGCTTGGCGGTTGGTCTGAAAGAGCAACAGGGCGTCGGCGGCATGCGTATTCTGATACTGGAGTCCCCGCGCCCACTCGTCCTGATCGAATGGCGCAAACTTGGCTTGATTACCCGAGATCGCCTCCCGCACGCGGTAGCCCCAAACCAGCTCTACGTCGGCCAAGTGCGCCAGAATTTCGATGATGGACCATTTCTCGGGAGAGGGCTTGTAGCGCAGCGTGGCGTCGTCCAGCCCCCAGACCGCGGCCGCGATGGCCGACGGATTCTCGTCAAGCGTCTCGAAATGTTTCGTGGCTTCCTGCTCTGTCATATCCGCTCCCGATCGCGATCGTCCAACTGCGAACTATACGTTGAGCAGTATCATACGCCCGCCGGCAATCCGCATCAAGTTAAGAACTCGCCTCGCCGATAGCCGCATAGGAATCCCCTTTGTACTTATGAACCCCGGCGAGTACACGGTCAAGATCGAGTCTGCATCAGGGACGGCACAGGAAGGAAAGGTAACGATTGAGGCCGGCAAGGAGCCGGCTTTTTTCCAGGTGATGGGTTAGAGTGGCATGATGCTCGGCGTGTGGATCGCTCGCTCTCGGGAGCAACATCAAGCGACGCGCCTGGAGGCTCGACGCCGATCTTGCTGGTGAACCCAAACTCTCTCTGGGACATTGGATCTTATAACTGCTATCGGCGTTGGTCGAGCCATATCAACATGGCTGCTGCCGCCGGTAATAACAGCACTTGTAATTTGGCTGCAAGCGCTTGCGAGGAAGCTCGCGCGAACAGCCACATCGAAGAATAGAATCTTAACTGCTAATAAAAACATTATTTTATCCTCCTCGCGGGGTTTAATCCCCTGGAGCTACGAGTCGAGGTAGGAATTTGCGAACCAAGGCCGAGTTTCTCTCGACCCTTACAACTACTAAATCAACAGCGGCTGGTCGCACTGCAGTTCCAGCCGGAGTCTCTCGGGATTTCCGGGAGTTTCGATGAATTCCCGAGAGACTCCGGCGAGTACGGCGCGATCAGGCGCCGGCGGCCTTGCCTCTTGTGGAAGCAGCCGCGATGGAAGCCGGGATCCAAACCGGCTTCGCGAGCTGGAAGGTCATGGGCGTCTCCACCGGGAGGCGCACCTGCTTTTTCCCCGTCAGGACAGCGGTGGCTGTACCGGCCGCGGCGCCGGCTCCGCCGCCGATCAAGGCGCCTTTACCTCCGCCGGCTATGCCTCCCACAAGCGCTCCGAATCCGGTACCACCCCCGATCCAACCCCAGTTCCGCTTCTTATGCGAAGCCGTGGAGCGGCTCTGCGAAGAGGTTGCAATCGGGTAGGCCGTTCCGTTGACCTCGAAGGCGTCCAGCTTTACGGTCATGTATCCCCGGCCTTTCAGCCGGCCGGAGGGTTTCGCCGCAGTCAGGTGGCCTCGCACAGGAGTGCCCTTCGGGACTACTACTTTCCCATTCAACGCCACGGGCGACGAGAGGACGGCCGAAAAAGAATCTCCAGCGAGATTGCGGGACGTATCCAGACTCTGGCTCAAACGAACATGAATCTGAGTTCCGGCCGGAAGTTCAAAGGCCGCCGGTTCCTTCGCGGAAAGTAAAGCCTGTGACTCCTTCTCCTTCGCGGAAACTTTCATCTCGTGCGCTAACAGCCCGCCGAACAGCGCCGCCAGAGTGATGGATGAGATGAGAACCACTTTGTTGCGCATGGTACTTAACCACATATTCTCCTCCTTGGAATCGGACTCCCAGACCGACGAGGTTCGCGGCCAGCTTCCGCAGCTTGAATTGCAGTCGAGCCACGAAAGCCGGATTTGATTTTCTTCACCGCTCACCGGTCCGCAACCTCCGTGGTTGATTCCCCCTGCATTCGAATCAAAGCGACGAGCCGCGCGTTTTCCGCAATCTGAGTGGCTTCGCGGGCGGTCGAGACGATTTCCTTGCTGTGATTCTTCTCGTAGCTTTGAGCCCGCTGGAGCAGTTCCTCCGCTTTGGACAGCTTGTCGCTGGCATAGCGAGCGGCACCCGCGGACCTGGCATGCTGAATGGCGTTTTGTGCTTGATAGATGGCCAGTGTCGATTCGTACTCGTCCATGGACACCGCCGGTCCCATGGCAGGTTCTTTCCCGATCTCGTACGTGAACGGCCGGCGCGGCAGCAGTTCATAGCTTGCGTTTACTTCTTCAATGTTGCCCACCGTGTCCGGACGGATGGCATTCTCCATGACCACGGCGTCGCTCGGCTGCGATACGGAGAAGTACGGCTCCGCGGTCACGATCAACGCAAATGCCTGCATATGAGTCGCCGCATCGAGCTTTCCCTTGTCGGCGTGGTTCAACACCAACTCGCCCAGGTTTTGCGGCCGCCCATCCGGGCTGATCGCCCAAACAACGTAAGTCAAAAATCCAGGTCCGAAGCGCGTGGGAGCATCCACGTGTTCGAAGCGCGCCTGGATCAGCACAGAACCGCGACGGCTCTCGACGGTGGCCTCACCGCGGGCCATGGGCAGCAGAACGGTCCCTTTGAAATCCACCTTGGTCGGTTCGGAGCGGTGACCGTAGTTGACCGCCTTGGTTGTCCGCGAAATAACCGTCACGTGATAAATTGGCTGCGGTTCCTGTTGCTGTACCTGACCGTACAACGGCGCGGCCAGCGAAATAGCAGCGGCTGAAATTAGAAACATTGCACGTTCGAGCGACATTCGTATTACCTCGTTTTTCATTCGGTAATGGCAAATACAAGTGCAACCCGGTAGCCGATCCCGGTCCACAATTGTCGCCATTGAGACTAAGAGGGCCTCTTTCGCCGTTCTTGTTCCTATAGTGGTGACCGCAATCGAGTTGCCACTACCCGGATACTGTTAGATAACCAATTTAGAATCTGTTTGATAGGGAGATGAACCGCATCATTCCGCGGGATCAAACGAGCAGTTTGCCGCTACGAACCGGGAGAATAAATCGGGGAAAGTTTTCCTGCCAAAAAAATCCATGGCCCAAAAAAGCGAAACGAAGCCCTCATAGCGAAAATGGAGCGGTGAAGTTGCTTGCACAAAATGAGTATCAGCGTAGCCCTCGCGGAGTGTGGTTTCAGGAGTACCAAGCATTGTCTTATTCCTGTTCCTGGATAGAATCTCGTTGCTTGCTTGGAAACTACAACACTATGATATCGGGTGAACATTGGGACGGGAATTCCATTCAATCCATGAAGTGCTATCATCTCCTTCGACCGAAGGGGACGTGAGAGGCAAGACATCGCGCGCAAGGAAGAGGCGGGAAAACTGTCTTTCGCGGCTTCGGCTACTGATGGGCGCGGAATCGATGGACGACTCCGTCCGGAATAAAGCTCTTTGAAAAAATGGGAGGCAAAACATGAAGTTCATTATCACGTACGCGATCAAATCGAAGACTCAAGAGCGAAACGAATCCATCGCCCGGTTTCTGAAGGCCGGAGGAAATATCCCCGCCGGCGCCAAGCTCCTGGGACGCTGGACGAAGCTCGACTTCAGCGGCGGCTTCGTTCTGATCGAGAGCGCCGATCCAAAACCGCTGCTCGAATTCTCTCTGGCATGGAGCGACTTAATGGAACTCTCGATCGTTCCCGTCATGGAGGACCAGGAACTCGCCGGAGTGTTGCAGGGACGTGCCCGCAAGAAGAAATAACCGTTCTCGATCTCACTCGGCTTCGCCGGGAGGCATGGCTGCTCCGGGCGGCTTGGCGCGCTGCCGCGTTCCCTTGTTAAACATGATAAAATCAACGAACATCACCAACATTGGTGATTTCAATCGGCGTTTCGAACAAAGGGGGTTACATGACTTATTACGGAGCTAAGGAATTGGCGGAGAGCTTTCGGACGGTACGCAAGAATACGATTCAGATTGCCGAGGATATTCCCGGCGATAAATACGGATACCAGGCAGCGTACGATGCGAGGAGCGTTGGGCAGTTGCTGACGCACATCGCCTTGTCTTCCGACATTCACTACCAGATTCATGCCGTCGAGCGCAGAACCACGATGGAGGGCTTCGACTTTGTGACGTACATCCAGCGCGTCATGGCCGAAGAGCAACAGAAGAGGAGCAAGGAACAGATCGTCGAGATGCTCCGTTCGAACGGCGAGAAGTGGGCCACCTGGCTCGAAGGGCAATCCGAAGCGTTTCTCGGGGAAATGGTGAGCATGCCCGCCATGATGGCGACGCCCCCGAAAAGCCGCTTCGAGATGATTCTTTCCGTGAAAGAGCACGAAATGCATCACCGGGGACAGCTCATGCTGCTGGAGCGGATGCTCGGAATCGTTCCCCACTTGACGCGCGAAATGCAAGCGCGCTTCGCCGCTGCAACCGCGAAGGCCTAGCGCCCGCCAAGCCGGAGGCAGCCACGGCATGAAATACACGCCGTGGCTGCCAATCCGGTTGTACCGGAATGGATTTATTTTTTCCATTGCCGGAAGTCTAGAAAAACAGTCCCGGTTGTTGACAGAGAGACTGTTCGTTTTCAGCTTGGATATTATGAGATTTCTACGACACACAATCAGGGCTGGATTTCTCGGTGCCGTGCTGCTAGTCGCGGCCGGTTCCGCGGTGGGAGCTTCGATCTCGGGTACCGTTTCCGACGCCGATGGAACTGCTGTAGCCAATGCCGAAATTCTTGTCCAGTTGCCGGATTCCAGCTTTTCGACGGCGGCCGTCACGCGAGACGACGGAAGCTACACACTGGATTCTCTTCCGCGGGGGACCTATACCGTTACGGTCAGAAAGTCGGGGTATCAGGAGCTAATACAGCAGCATGTGGCGGTTGCCGGACCCGATGAAATCCTGCAACTGAATCTGCGATTGCAATCCAGCCGGGCACAAACCACCGTGCAGGCGGTGGAAGAACTCAATCCGAACGTCTTTATAGTTAAGCTCGACACCAACGAAATCAAGAGAAATTTAGACAAGCGAGGCGCAGAGGTCGAATTCCTGACCGAGTTTCGGGCTCAGGAGAATTATTACGGGGCCGTAACCGGTTATCCTTTGAGGCGGGTTGAAATACTCCGTCCACGGCCGCCTCTGAAAAGCATGCATGGCTCCGTGTATGAATTGCATCAGAACAGCGCGTTGAATGCACGATCGTTCTTCACGGTTGGAAAGCTGCAACCTTCGCGGCGAAATGAATATGGCTTTACCGTGGGAGGTCCGGTAATCGGTCAAAAGGTATCGTTCGATTTCGCGTGGAGCCAGGCGAGAGATTCAGGCAATGTAAACGGAAACGTTCTGGCGCCGCTGGCGAATGAACGCACGCCCCGCTCCTTGGACCCGGCGGTGAACGCCGTGATCGGTGGACTTCTGAAGGCCTTTCCCGATCAACTCCCCAACCTTCCCGGCGTCAGTATTCGCCAACTGAATACCAACGCGGTTCGGAGCATCCGCAGCACGGCTTTTTCGTCGCGCCTGGATTACCGGCTTGGGGAAAGCGATCTGCTGTCGTTTGAGCAGCGGTACTTCGATTCCGCCGAAGTACCCTTTCAGATCGTCGTCGGAGACAACCCGGTTACGATACTGCGGCCGCAGAGCTTCCACTTGAGCCAAATCCATACGTTTTCACCGAGCACGGTTGCGCGGCTTTCCTTCAATTTCGATCGCCTGGCCGTCCGGCTTGACGCTACCCAGCAGTATCGGGATTTGCTTTCCCCGCTGGGTATCAGCGTGGTTCCGGAAATTAATTTTGGGCAGGAACTGACCGCACTTGGCCCGGGGTTCTCCTATCCCCGGAGGCGCGTCGAGAACCGGTTCCACGTCGCGCCGGAGGTGACGCACGTTGCCGGAAAGCATACCATGTCGGCGGGCTTCCGGATGACGCGGCTGAGAATCAACGATCTGGAGAGCGACAACTCTCGCGGCGAATTCTCTTTCGACCGGAACTTCGGCCGCTCCGCCGTGGAGAACTTTCTTCTGGGGACTCCCACATCCTTCACCATCGCGCTGGGAGACCTCTATCGCGGATTCCGAAACTGGGAAGATGCTTTCTACGCGCAAGATATCTTTCGTGCCACCCGCCGCCTCACTTTTTCAGTTGGCCTGCGTTACGAAATAATCACAGCTCCGGCAGAGGTAAACAACTTAACCGCAATCGCCTATTCCACCGACGCCAACAATTTTGCTCCGCAGTTTGGATTTGCATGGAATCCGGGTGGCGGGAAAACTACGCTGCGCGGAGGTTATGGAATTGCGTTCGGTTCCGTTTTTCCCATTCTGTACCAGCGCGCCCGTTTCAACCCTCCCGCGGTCCAGATCATCAAGGTGGACAGTCCGAATCTCCTGGCTCCCTTGCGCGGAGTAGACCTGAATGCCGCGGGACAAACCAGGTCGGAGTTGAACCTGCTCTCTCCCGACCTGGTCGTTCCTTACTCGCACGTATACAATTTCGGAATTGAACGCGAGCTGCCGGGTAACGTCTTTTTTCGGATCGGGTATATCGGAAGCCGGACGTTTAAGATCACGACTCGCTTCATTTCCAACCGCGCGGGGGTGGTACCGGGAATTCCCGTCGCCACGGCCACCATTAACTTGAGACGTCCCGACCCGCGCTATTTGGAGATCAAGACTTACTCCGGCGGCACCAACGGATACTTTGACGGTGTGCAGTTGTACCTGGTCAAACGCATGAGCCGCGGACTGACTTGGAATGCCCAATACACCTTTAGCAAGGCAATTTACTCGGGAGATACGTACGAATCACAAGTGGATGGCGGATTTCACAACAGCGTGAACGAAGACGTTGTCGGCGACCTGAAAGGCCTCGCCCGTTTCGATACACCACACGCTCTGACTGTTGGCTACCGGTACGAACTCCCCTGGCTGCGTGGGAAGTCGGGGCTGGCGTCTGCGTTGTTCGGCGGCTGGAAAATTTCCGGCACCTCCACCTTCAAATCCGGCACCCCCACGCACGCGCACACCGGGTCGGACTCGCCAGGCTGGGGAAATGTGGACGGAGTGGGCGGCGACCGGCCGAACCTGCTCAATACCGCAATACTCGGGAAGAGCGTGGACCACCCGGATCGCAGCCCTCTGATCTTCCGGCCGGAAAATTTCGATACCAACCTTCCGCCGGGAGGGCGCGGAAACCTCGGCTATGAAACCTTCCGTAACGACGGAATCAATAATTGGAACCTCGCCGTCGAAAAAGATTTCACGGTGAAGGACAATGGCAGCCTTCAATTTCGAGCCGAATTCTTCAATGCTTCCAATGCCCCGCAATTCGACGAGGTGGCCCACAACATCGCCGCCGAGACCTTCGGGAAGATTGTCAATACCGCCAACAAAGGCCGCGTGATCCAGTTCGGCCTGCGGCTGCGCATGTAGGGCGAAACACTTCCGGCTTGTGCCTGCCAGGAATTCAAACTTCGATCGAGTTCGGTCGCTTGCCGGGCCGCGAATATTTCTATGATTCAACTATCGGGCGCCGGAAAACACTTCGGCTCCAAAACACTGTTCGCGGAGTTGGACTGGCTCGTCGGTCCCAAGGACCGCGTCGGGTTGGTCGGCGCGAACGGGACTGGCAAATCGACCTTGCTGAGGATACTTGCCGGCGCGGAATCGCTCGATTCGGGCGTGCTCTCCTCCGCCAAAGACACCACCACCGGATATCTTCCGCAAGACGGCCTGTCGCTTTCGGGCCGGACCGTGCTCGAAGAATGCCTCTCCGTATTCGGCGACCTGCTGGATATGGAAAAGGAGATGGAAGCGCTCACGCATCGGATGTCGGAAACCGATTCGAACGGCGAGGAATATCAACGGGTCGCGGAGCGCTACCACCGCATCGAGACCGAATTCCAGGGCCGCGACGGCTACGCTCTGGAAGCGCAGGTTCACGCGGTCCTCAACGGCCTGGGATTTTCGCCTCGGGACTCACGCCGCCCTACCGAGGAATTTTCCGGAGGCTGGCAGATGCGCGTGGCGCTCGCCAAGCTGCTTCTCATCAAGCCCAATCTGCTGCTGCTCGACGAGCCGACCAACCACCTCGACCTCGAAGCGCGCAATTGGCTGGAAGACTACCTCAAGGACTATCCCTTCGCCTACATCCTGGTCTCGCACGACCGCTACTTCCTGAACACGACGGTGAATAAGATTCTAGAACTCTGGAACCGCCGCGCGTTTCTTTACACCGGAAACTACGACAAATACCTCACGCAGAAAACGGACCGAAGGACGCAGATCGAAGCCGCCTACCGCAACCAGCGCGACCGGATTGAGCACCTGGAAACCTTCATCAGCCGGTTCCGCTACCAGGCCACCAAGGCCAAGCAGGTGCAAAGCCGGATCAAGGAACTGGAGAAGATCGAGCGCATTGAGCTGCCGGAAGAAGAGAGAACCATCCACTTCAAGTTTCCGCAGCCTCCCGCGAGCGGACGGACAGTAGTGGAGTTTCGCGATGTCGCCAAAAGCTACGGCGACCATCTGGTATTCGAAGGGATGAACTTCGTCATCAACCGCGGAGACCGCATCGGACTCGTCGGCGTGAACGGAGCGGGAAAGTCTACGCTGATTAAGTTGCTGGCCGGGGAGGAAGCGCCGACGCGCGGCGAATATCGCCTGGGACACAACGTGGAAGCCGATTACTTCGCGCAGGATCAGTATAAGGCGCTCGACCCGGACGCGCGGCTGCTCGACGATCTTTCGAGCGTCGCTCCCTCCGCGCACAGCGGCCAGACGCAGTTACGCACGCTGCTCGGCTGCTTCCTGTTTACCGACGACGACGTCTTCAAACCCATCCGGGTGCTCTCCGGCGGCGAGCGTAACCGCTATGCTCTGGCGCGGATGCTGCTGCGTCCGCGGAATTTTCTGCTGCTCGACGAGCCGACCAACCACCTGGACCTGCGCGCCAAGGACGTGCTGCTCGACTCGCTCCGGACATTTACCGGAACGGTGCTGTTCGTCTCCCACGACCGCTACTTCATCGACAACCTGGCCACGCGCATCTTCGAGATCGAGCACGGAGAGTTCCGCGAATACGCCGGGAACTACGAAGACTATCTGTGGCAAAAGGAGCGCCGCGAGCAGGGTCTGGCCGCCGCGCCCGCGGCATCGCGGCCCGAGCCGCCCGCGGCGGCCACCCTCCAGCGCGAAGCGCCGGAAACGCAGAAGAAAAAGCTCAATCCGATTCTAGTCCGGCAAATGCACGAACGCCGTGAACGCCTGGAGGATGATATAGCCCGTTGCGAAGCCGAGATCGCGGCCTGCGAGACGGATCTGGGAAACTTCAAGAGCGCCGAGGAGTCGATCCGGCTGACCCGGCTCATGGAACAGAACCGCTCGCGCCTGGAGGATTTGATGAAGGAGTGGGAGCAGATTGAGGTGAGCCTGGGAGAAAAGGTGTGAGGAGGCGGGAAGAGAGAAAGCGGGGTGCAATTAAAAGTGGGAGTCACCTGAGCCAAAATCTTTCAGCCCCGGATGGGGCGGCAGACATTAGCCCACGGCGTGAGCCGTGGGACCGGCGATCCCAAAATGGAGCAAGCCCCGGAGGGGCGACAGATTGCCTCTTGATTTTCTGTCGCTCCTCCGGAGCTCTATCGCCTGCTCCGCAATAAACCCATGGCTCACGCCATGGGCTAGAATCTATCGCTCCTCCGGAGCTGAAGAGCGGAGTCCATCCGACTCCCACTTTCAATTGCACCGGAAATCCCGGACAAACTTGAGTCGAACGAGTCGCTGGCGTAAAATTTATTGAGCCGAGAGCGGAGAGAGCAAGCTAACCAAAGAGACGGACGAAAATCGAGATCGGGGATTCCCTTCTTTCCAGGGGGGCGAATGTTTGCGATTCTCGGGCTGGAGAGCGGAAGACGGTGTAATTTCGACGCAGATCGCGCGGCGGTACTCTGCCGATGCGGTTGGGAGATTGGGAAAAAGCATGAAGATGTACGGAATCGTTCCGGGAAGTTTAATAACTCTGGCATTATCGGTGGGGCTGTCGCTCTGGATGCCGGCGACAGCGGCAGCGCAACAGACTGGTGGAGCGGCTACGAAGAGCGCAGCGACGGACACGCAGGGGAAGCAGCCAACTCCAGACCACCCCGCGGCGGAGTCTTCCTCGGCTCCGAACCTGATCAACGAAAACCAGCTCCTGGGCCTTCCCCTCAATGGCCGCAGTTACAGTCAACTGGCCACGCTCGAGGCGGGTGTCAGCGACTCTTCCAGCAGTTCGGCCTCGCGCGGCGTGGGCGGAGGAAGCTTGTCGGTCTCCGGCAGCCGCGCCACCTCCAATCATTTCCTGCTGGATGGAACCACCATCCTGAACTCCGAGAACCAGTCTCCCCGCAGCGCGGCCGGAGTGCAACTGGGTTCCGACACCGCCTTTCAGGTTCAAGTCTTCAGCTCCGGCTACGGACCCGAATACGGCCGGAACAGCGGCGGAGTTCTGAATTCGATCACGCGCTCGGGAACTCCGGAAATTCATGGAACGCTGTTCGAGTATTTCCGCAATAGTAAGTTGGACGCCCGCAACTTTTTCGACCGGGAGTCGCATCCGCCTCCCTTCAAGCGCAACCAGTTCGGATTCACGCTGACGGGTCCCCTGAAGAAGGATCGCGCCTTCTTTTTGCTCAGCTACGAAGGGCTGCGCGACCGGCTGACCGATACGAACGTCAGCTTTTTCCCGGACGAGGAAGCGCGGCTGGGATTCCCAGACGCCTTTGGTATTCCCACAGTTCCCATCGCGCCGAGCGTGCGGCCCTATCTCGCTCTGATTCCCGTGCCCAACGATCTCCGGCTCGGAAAAGGCGTGGGCCGCAACGTGTCGCCGCAGTTCCTGCCGACCAACGAAAACTTTCTGACCGCGCGCGTGGACCAAAAAATATCGGACCGGGACAGCTTCTTCGTCCGCTTCACGTTTGACGACGCGACGGGCCAGGAATCGCAGGGCATCCACCTGTTCCAGTCGTTGAACAAGACCCGCCAGCAATTCCTTACCGTGGTCGGAACCCACATCTTCAGTTTGCACTCCCTGGCCGCGTTCCGCTTTGGATACACCCGGCCGACCGACGGCTCCGTCACACTTTCCACCATCGAGATTCCTCGCTCGTTGTACTTTCTTCCCGGGGCGCCGACGTTCGGTCAGATCCAGATTCCCGGCCTCAGCACCTTCGGGCCCTCGTCGAATCATCCCCGGACCGACAACCTGGACTCCTTTCAATTCGGAGGTCAGATGCTGGTGCAACAGGGTCCGCACGGGTGGAAGTTTGGCTTCGAGATTCATCGCTATCGCTGGGATTTGGAAAGCGGTTTCAACAAGGGTGGAATTTGGTCCTTTAATAGTCTGCGGGGGTTTCTTCAAGCCGGCCCGGTGGGAACCGGAATTACCGTCACCATGCTCGGGGCGGACAATCACCGCGACTTCCGGCAGACCCTGGCAGGTTTCTACGCTCAGGATGACTATCGCCTGAATCCTCGCCTGCAATTCAGTTTGGGACTGCGCTACGAATGGGTCAGCCAAATCTCGGACTTGCTGAAAAAAAACGTCTTCCTTCGCGACCTGGTGCGGGGAACCGAAGTCGAGCGCGGGGATTATTTCCAAGGCAATCCCTCTCGTCTTAACTTCGCCCCTCGGCTGGGTGTCACCTGGTCGCCCTGGGGCGGCCGGCACACCGTCGTGAGCGGCGGTTTCGGCTTGTATTACGATCCGATCATGGGATACGTGACCGGTTCGCGCCGCAGCTCGGCGCCCTTCTTCAACATGGCGATCAACCCCAACCTGGACACCTCGCGGCTATTTCCCGACGCGCTGGCCGCGGCCGCCGGTGTGCCCTTTCTGGTCCAAGTCATGGATTACGATCACATGCATTCTTCGATGGTGTTGCGCTACAACCTGTCGCTACAGCAGCCGCTCGCGGGCGGCTGGCGCATGCAAGCATCGTACGTCGGCTCGCGCGGCAACCATCTATTGCGCCGTTTCGAGACCAACCAATTTCCCGTTCCCATCCTCCGGCAGGATGGGTCGGTGTTTTTTCCCAAAGGCGCCGGAGCGATCAATCCCGTCTTCGGCTCGATTACCGTCATCAATTCGGATGCGCAATCCTTTTACAACTCGCTCCAGGTTTCCGCCAACAAAAGCCTCGGCAGCGGCCTTTCGTTGCAGGCCACCTATTCGCTGAGCAAGTCCGTGGACGATTCCTCGGTGGGACACATGACCAACACCGGCCAGTATCCGCTGATGCGAACGCTGGACCGAAGTCTTTCCGACTTCGATATCCGCCAGCGCCTTGTATTCAATTACTTTTATAGCATTCCGTGGGGGAACGGCCACCGCAGCGGAAGCGGTCGCGTGCTTTCCCAGCTCCTCGGCGGCTGGCGCCTGGGAGGGATCATGACGTTTCGGTCCGGAACTCCTTTCTCGGCGCAATCCAATGTCCGTTACCAGGATTATCTGTTCGCGGCGAACCGTCCCAATTTGATTTCCGGCTCCAGCAACAACCAAACCCAGGGCGTGACGGCGGGCTGCGGCAGCGTGCCGTCTGGACAGAAGCTCGGCGGACCGGAACTCTATTTCGACCCTTGCTCCTTCAGCGTCCCACCGCCGGGCACCATCGGCAACGTGGGACGCAATACCCTCATCGCTCCCAACGTCGCGAATTTCGATGTTTCGCTGCAGAGAGAATTCCTTCTCGATTCGAAACGGCGCCTGCAATTCCGCACCGATATATTCAATATCCTGAACCATTCCAATTTCACCGCCGCCTCGGCCGTCGTTTTCTCCGGCGAGTCCGGCGACCGGACTACGACGGCGGGAAGAATCTCCAAGACGGCCACCACCGCCCGCCAGATTCAGTTTGCGCTGCGCTTTTCGTTTTAACCCTGATCCACATCGCCCGATCCGAGCCGCGACCGAAAGGGAGCGGTTGCGTGATTGCCCAATCCGAGCCTCGACCGCAAGGGAGCGGTTGCGTCATCGCCGGATCCGAGCCGCGGCCGTAAACCGAGCGGCCTGCTTCGTTGCACATTCCCGCCCCGCCAAGCGTTAACCGGCCCGCTCCGGGAATCGTTGAAATCCGGAATCCGGAATTCGGAATCGCTCCGGCGCATCCCCGCAGGGGATCACCGTGAATAGCCGTAGGTTTCAACCTACGGACAACCGTCCCCCCGCGAGGTATCAACCCCGGAGGGGTTGCCCGCGCGCCTCGATTCCCAACGAAGTCCCCAATCATTCCCACTCAGACGAAAAAATCTCTTGCCTCCGGCCCTCGACTGCCTTCAGAATCTCCTGGTGCCCGCCCAGCACGGCCACGTATTTTCAACCACAGGGAGGCGACACCGTCATGAGACGAAATCTGCGAAAAGCTGCGATGCGTCTGGCGTGCCTCGTGATCTTCGCGATGCTTGCGGCGCAATCTCCACTCGCCGCCCAGGCTCCAGCCGCGACCGCGCCGGTGCCGGCCGTCTCTCCCTATATCGAGGGCCACAGCCATTTTGACGAAAAGGACATCGATGGCTCTATCCGCTCCGCTCTCCAGGCATTGGGCCGCCAGAACACCACAAAGATCTATTTGCAGATGCCTCCGGACACCTTCGACAGCCCAGGCCACTATGACGCCGAGGTGATTCTCGATGCCGCGAAGAAACATCCGGATCAGTTGGGAGTGCTCGGAGGAGGCGGCTCGCTGAACGCCATGATCCAGCAGTCGGCGCGCTCGGGCGACACGGGCAAGGAAGTTCAGAAGAAGTTTCGAGACCGCGCCGAAGAACTGCTGCGCAAGGGCGTGGCGGGATTCGGAGAAATGACGGCGGAACATTTTGCGGGCAACACGCCGTATCAATACGCGCCGGCGGACCATCCGCTCTTCCTGCTACTCGCCGATATCGCCGCGCAGCACGGTGTCCCGATCGACCTCCACCTGGAAGCTGTCCCGGAGGCGATGCCGCTTCCGCCCAATCTGAAATCGCCTCCCAATGCGCCGCAGCTCCACGAAAATATCGCGGCCTTCGAGCGGCTCCTGGCGCACAATCCGCGCGCCAAAATCATCTGGGCCCACGCCGGGTCGGACGGAACCGGATATCGCACGCCGGAACTGAGCCGACGACTGCTCCTGGCGCATCCGAATCTTTACATGGAAATCAAAACGGACCCGGAAAATCCCGGCAAGAATTTCCCTTTGGCCGGCGGCAAGATCAAGCCCGAATGGCTCCAGCTCTTTCAGGATTTCCCGGACCGCTTCCTGATCGGCAGCGACCAGCACTATCCGGAACCAAAGGGGAAACAGCGATGGCAGACCGTCGTCGAACTCTTCAATCAGCTTCCCGAGGATTTGCGGCGGAAGATCGGAACGGAAAACGCTCTCCGCATTTACTCCGCCCAGCCGGGCGCCAACCCGCGCAGCGCCGTGAAGAAGTAATTTCCGCGCCTTAGCCCGCATTATTCATGAACTTTTGCCCTGGTAGCCCCGGAGGGGCGGCAGATTTTAGCCCAGGGCGTTAGCCCTGGGTCCGGGCGCCTCATACACGGAAAAGCCCCGGAAGGGGCGGCAGAAGACCTTGCTGGCTCTTGGATCGAAACATCCGGTAATTTTCTGTCGCCCCTTCCGGGGCGCATTCGAATTGTGGTTGGCTCTCCCACGACTTGCGTCGTGGGCTAGAATCTTCCGCCCCTCCGGGGCTGTGTAACCGCTGCTTCATGAATAATCCGCCTTAGACTAGTTTCAATGTTGGTGTATAGCTCTCTTACGCTGTCATCCCGAACGAAGTGAGGGATCTGCACTGCGTTCTCTTCCTCGCGCGGAGGGAAATCCCAATTGTCAAAATGCTCTGCACCGAGGCGCAAACGCTCTATCCGCCCGTCTCTCCCACTCCTCCGCGGACGTCCTTGGGCCGGCGCGCGAACAACTCCTTGAAGGTGCCGATCACGGCACCGGCCGGTTTCAAGTTGTGCTCCCGAGCGTAATCCGTGTGAACGAAAACAATCCTTCCGTCAAAGATGGTTAGCTGCGGCTGAATCGTGCCGATCTCTTCCACCGCAATTGTCATGTAATCCTTGTCGAGCACCACCAGGTCGGCGAGCTTGCCGGTTTCAATGGAGCCAAGCTTATCGCCCTTGAGCATGTAATCGGCGGCCCACTGCGTAATCGTCTTGAGTGCGGTCTGCCGGTCCAGCCGTTCCTGCGGACCCCACACTTTGCCGTTCTTATCTTTCCGTGTAATGAAGAGCTGCAAATCCGCCAGGTCATAGGTGTCTACGGCGGTTTCAAAGGCCACTTCCATTCCAGCGTCGATGATGCTCTTGACCGGTACGACGAATGTGTTGGCGTACTGGTCGCCATAGGATTTCGCAGCCGCTGGTGAGTTGTCGATGATATATTTCGGAGCGCAACTGAACATCATTCCCAGTTTCTTCGCCCGCGGAATGTCTTTCGGGTCCATGAAGGTGCAATGGTCGAAGGCCCAGTTTTTGGTGGCGTTGGGGCCATATTGGCGCTGGATCTCTTCGAGGAATCCGATAATATTGCTCGCCGAGCGGTCGCCGGCGACGTGATCATTGGCCAGCCGCAGGCCGTTGCGTCCCATGCTCATGATCCAGTCGCGGAAATAGTTGCCGGAGATGTTCGCGGGACGGCTGCCGCCGCCGCGATATTCGCTGTCGGTGTAGCACTGGCCCACGGGGAACCAACTGTCGAGCGCTCCGTAAGCCACCGCCCGTTTGTGGCTGGTGCAGGCGCGCGTGCCCGCGCCGTCTGTCGAGGAAGGCGCCATCGAGTTGATCCAGTTGATATCGGTGCCTGTTCCGATGACTTTCTGAAACGGCTTCAGCCCGTTTGCGGTGTCGGTGATCTTTCCGAAATAATCCCAGCCGAGTCCATAGGCAAACCGCACGGTTTGTTTTCCCTGACTCTCCAGGAGCTTGTAAGCGTCGATCATGTGCGTCCGCGCCTTGGTGGACATGCCCGTGATGCCCTGCGCGTTCAGCTCGTCGAACATCAGGCGAATTCCGCGAGCCAGCTCTTCGGGCGGCAACTGCGGCCAATACTTAGCCAGTAGCAGCCGCGTGGCGACGGCTTCGATATGCCCGTCCGGTTTGCCGTCCGAACCCACCCAGTAGCGGCCGTATTTCTTGATGAAGTCCCCTTCGTTCTTGAAGAGAATATCAAGCGCCGCGCTGTTCAGAAACAAAGCATTCTCTTCCGGTACCGCCATCGTCAGCACAGCCGGATTGTTGGGGATCACTTTGTCGAGATCATAGCGGTTCAGGTCGTCGTAGAGGATCTTGATGCTCGCCACCGCGTCGGGACCCGCGGCATTGCGGCTTAAATTATTGGCGAAGCCAAGCCACTCGCCGGCCGGCGGCTTGTACTTCTCCATGATCTGGCGAATCTGCAACAGCACGTCGTCCTTCGATGTCACAGCGCGCCAATCAACATTGAAACTGCGCTGCTTCTCCGCCGGGACCGGATCGCGATAGGGCTGCGGGCTGCCCATCCGGTCCATGTGCGTGTCGATCAACCCAGGGATCACGGTGCGCCCTTCGAGGTCGATCTTCTGCGTGTTGGGGCCGGCCTGTTGCAGCACGTCCTGGTTGGTACCCACCGCCGCGATCTTATTGCCGCGGATCGCGACCGCCTGCGCCGTCGAAAAAGATTTGTCCACGGTGACGATCTTCCCGTTGTGCAAGATGAGATCGGGCGGCACGTCGGCTGAATTTGCCAGTCCCGGCAAAAGCAACCAAAGCGCAACGCTGAAGATGCCCACGGGAACGCTTCGTGCAAGATACGACCGATGCTGAGTTCGGCTTTCCATGTGGGCCTCCCTTTTGCCGGTTACTCACGCGCGATCCGAAACGAGATGATTCAGGTTAGAAATGTTGCATAACTTCTTCGGAGGCTCGTAAGGGCACGACTTCAGAGTGTGTGTGAAAACCTCGATTTTCCGTAAGGGCACGACTTCAGTCGTGCCGATGACAGAATGGTAAGGAGGTGGGCTTTAGCCCCTGAGGTGCGTCGTTGGACCTCAGCGGCTGAAGCCGCAGTCCCCGAGGACTTCTGTTTGGCACGGTTAAAACCGTGCCCTTACGATACGTGAAGACGGGTTATGCAACAGCTTCTAATTTCAACGAGAGTTTACATGAAATCGCCCCAATCTGGAGCGCATATTTCTTGATTCGAAAGATTTCGCCGGTTATATTCAGGCAGAAGAGGCTGGGACGTTCCGGCGGGAGACAAACGATGAAGCTTGGCAGGTTGAGTTTCGGGCTATCCTTAATTGCTTGCGGGCTGGTGGTGGCCGCAATGGCGCAGGGCCGGAAGGACGGCCGCGCGGAGGTTCCCAGGATCGTGTCGGAGAAATATCGCCTCTCCAACGGCCTCGAAGTGATCCTCGCCGAGGACCACCGGCTGCCGGTGGTGGCGGTCAACGTGTGGTATCACGTGGGGCCGGCCAACGAGGAGCCCGGACGGACGGGCTTCGCGCACTTGTTCGAACACATGATGTTTCAAGGCTCCAAGCATGTGGCGGGAAAGTTCGGCGACTCGCTGCTCGAGCGCGCCGGCGCCAGCAATATGAACGCCACCACCGATTTTGACCGGACGAATTATTTTGAGACGCTGCCTTCCAATCAATTGGAGCTAGCCCTGTGGCTGGAGTCGGACCGCATGGGATACCTGCTCGAACGGCTGGACCAGACCAATCTTTCCAACCAGCAGGACGTCGTTCGCAACGAACGGCGGCAGACCACCGAGAACCGGCCCTACGGGATTGTCGAGGAGACCATGTACCAGGAGATGTTTCCCGCTTCTCACCCGTACTACGCCAACGTCATCGGCTCGCACGCCGACATTCAAGCGGCTCAGCTCGCCGATGTGAGGAACTTCTACCGCCGCTACTATGCGCCCAACAACGCCAGCGTGACGATCGCAGGCGATATTGATGTGGCTCAGGCCAAGAAGCTGGTGACCAAATATTTCGGCACGCTGCGGCGCGGGACGCAGGCGGTTGGATCGAAGACGCGCGTTCCGATCCCGCAAATCACTTCCGAGCGCCGCGCCGTCATCAAAGACCGCGTCGAACTCGAGCGCGTCGACATGGCGTGGATCACTCCGCTGATCTTCCAGCCCGGTGACGCCGAGGCCGACCTTGCCGCGAACGTTCTGGGCGGCGGAAAGTCCAGCCGGTTGTACAAAAAGCTGGTGTATGAGAAGCAGCTTGCCCAGAACGTCTCGGCGCGGCATCAGTCGCTGTCGCTGGGCTCGGTTTTCCAGTTGCAGGCGACCGCGCGGCCCGGTCATACGGCGGCGGAACTGGAAAAGGCGATCGACGAGGAGCTCGAACGCTTCCGGTACGACGGCCCCGACGACAACGAGATGGAGAGCGCGCGCAATGCCCAGGAGGCTCGCCTGATGACGCGCCTCGAAACCTTGAACGGCGTCGCCGACCGCCTCAACT
>Ga0080064_1000997_pt1 | contig 63126 bp, 53 predicted proteins | sample Subgrocontami54m_FD_69260 | JGI IMG/M metagenome (GOLD analysis project Ga0080064, IMG submission 69260) | Subsurface groundwater microbial communities from S. Glens Falls, New York, USA - GMW46 contaminated, 5.4 m (SPADES assembly) (version 2) ... | reverse complement strand
GAGGACAAGAACGCGATCCTGCCGATCGATGCCGCGATCCAGTCCAACCTGCGCGAGACCACCACGCGCGTGCTCGCCTCGCTCACCCCGCGCGAGGAGCGCGTGCTGCGCATGCGCTTCGGCATCGGCATGAACACCGACCACACGCTGGAGGAAGTCGGCCAGCAATTCTCGGTCACCCGCGAGCGCATCCGGCAGATCGAGGCCAAGGCGCTGCGCAAGCTGAAGCACCCTTCGCGCAGCCGCAAGCTCCGCTCGTTCCTGGACAACTGACCTCTCACCGTCACCCTGAGGTGCCCGCGCTTAGCGCGGGCCTCGAAGGGCGACGGCCACCGATCTCGGATTTATCCGAGATCGGCAGCGTGAAATTGCCGCGCAAGTCGGCAATAGCCGACTTGCGGTGGCCGTTCATCCTTCGAGGCTCGCGGAGCCTGTCATCGGGCCGCGCTTCGCGCGGACCCGTTGGCTCGCACCTCAGGATGACGGATCAATCCATTCATTATCGCGGGCAATCCAACTTCTTCTTCGCGCGCTACACCACCAGCGTCAGCCGCTTCGCCGCCCGCGTGATGCCGGTGTAAAGCCAGCGGTCGCGGCTGTCGGGGAAGGCGAAGCTTTCGTCGAACAGCACCACGTCGTCCCATTGCGAGCCCTGCGCCTTATGCACCGTGAGCACATAGCCGAAATCGAATTCGTCATAGCGTTTGCGCTGCTGCCACTCGAGCTGCTCGATCGCGCCGGTGAAGCATTCCGGCCGCACCGAAACGCGCACCGCGCGGCTGCCGAAATCCTCGGGCACAAGCCGCAGCTTGAGGATCTGCCTGCGCGTGGCCGGCGCCTGCTGCACGGTCCAGAGCCCGCCGTTGAACAGCCCCTTCTTGCGGTTGTTGCGCAGGCACACCAGCTTGTCGCCCGCCACCGGCAATGCGCCCTCGAAGCCACGGCGCTCGCGCATGCGCGTGTTGTAGGCGCGCCGCGTGGCGTTGCGGCCGACCAGCACCTGCTCGGCCTCGATCACCCGCTGCGGATCGAGCGCGTCGCGCGCCACCACCTGAGTCTCGCCATAGACGCCCGGCACCAGCCGCTTGCCCGCGCGCACGTCCATCGACAGCCGCACGATCGGATTGTCCTGCGCCTGCCGGTGCACCTCGGTCAGCATGGCGTCCGGCCCCGCGTCGGTGAAAAATCCGCCGCCCTGGATCGGCGGCAACTGCGCCGGGTCGCCCAGCACCAGCACCGGCACGCCGAAGGACATCAGGTCGCGGCCAAGCTCGGCGTCCACCATGGAGCATTCGTCGATGATGATGAGCTTGGCTTCCGACGCCGGCGCCTCCTCCCACAATTCGAAATTCGGGATTTCCTCCCCGCTCTCGCGCGCGCGATAAATGAGGCTGTGGATGGTGGAGGCGCCCGCGCAGCCCTTGCTGCGCATCACCAGCGCGGCCTTGCCGGTGAAGGCGGCGAACTGCACCTTGCCGTCGGCGCCTTCGGCGATGGTCTTGGCCAGCGTGGTCTTGCCGGTGCCGGCATAGCCGAACAGGCGAAACAGCTGCGGCGTGCCCCGCGTGCCGGGCTTGGCCTTCAGCCACTGCGCGATCGCGCGGAGAACAGAATCCTGATGGGGGGAGAAGACCGGCATGCCGCCGATCAGCGCAAGGATGGCGGTGAAGTCAACCCCGTCGGCCCGCGCTCACCAGCTCGCTTCCAGTTCCTTGGTGGGATCGAGCTTCTTTTCCATCGCGGCGTTGACGACGTCGAACACGCGCCGCGCGCTCGACATGCGGATCGCCTCGCCCTGTTCCAGGCGGTAGATCGAGGAGATGCTCGGCTTGTTGGCCGGCAGGCGGCTGAGGATGTCGACGATCTCCCACCCGAGCTGCTCCTGTCGGATTTGCCGCAGGCGAGGGAATCGGGCTTTGAGCGGTCGCGCTTTCGCAGTTCGTGCCATGGAAACCCGGGTAAGTCATTGCGACAATGAACGCAAGTCGTTGATATTCTTTACATTCTTTAAGTTGCAGGATTCATTGTTTGACAATCAATGATAGGCAATAATGCTTCATTGACCGCAAGTCTGGTTTATTACCGAGGGGCTCCGGCCCCGATCGCGAAAAGGAAAGGGCCAATGAAGCCGTTGCACCTGCCCGAATCAACGCCTGGCCAAGCAGCGGAAAACTCCGTCGCTGGCTCCATCGTCCCGCAGGATTGTGTCAAGACTGCTGAACACATCGGCATGACGCTGGTGGAGCTTTCCGGTCAAGCCCGCGCCGCGGGTCTCACCACGCTCGCTTTCCTGTTGGAAGCGGCCGCGCTGGAAGCGGTGGCAGGGCACCGGATCGCGAACAACGAAACGGGCTGCAATCCGGAAAAATCCGCGCCGCCCAGACCGCGGCCCGGAGCTTCAACGTAACTCTCCCCAGGTTGCCCAACGCGGAGGAGTCATTGACCGGCCGCGGCGCCTGTCCACTTCAAGCCGTATCTCAAGTGGACTTTGGACCGCATGGCATTCTCGGTGCCGATTACGTCCACCGCGCGCGCGCCGCCACGTTCCGCTTCAGGAAAGAGCGGGTAGCCAAAAACACACCGCTCCGGAATCGCGATTTTGCTCAGATCGAGAATGACAGATTTTACCGCGCCTGCGGATTCTCCCATACCGTCGGAGCCGCCAAAGATCGATAGAGCCGGAACCTCGGATTCCTGTGCGCGGCCGCGCACTCTGCCTTCGAAGGAAATTCCTTGCGCCGCGACGCCGTTGACGAGGACCGCCCCCTGCAAGTTTCCACGCAACCGGACAAAACTGTATTGCAAATCATCAAAATGATTCTGCACAATTCCGATGAGCACGTCCCGCTCGACAATCGGTTCTTCCCTATCATTTGTGATGACAAGCTCGTTTGTTTCAACGGGACCCGGTAGCGAGATTGTCACTTCCATGTTGCGAAACTCAAAAAAGACCAAAGTCAGCGGGACCATCGCACCCCAAGTCTTGATTTCCCCAGCCGAAAGCGTGGCCAGATCCCGGGTCATGACGCCGAGCTGGCGAGCTTTCAGCAGCGCGCCGCTGGTGAGGCCTGAGCTGGAAACCGCGATCACGGCGTCGGCGTCCAGGCGCCGCCGTTCGGCGTCCAGTTCGTCGATCCACTCCACGGTCTGCGGCGCGCTCTGCGCGCGCAAGGCGACAAGCGTCGTCCGCCCGCCGCGCTTGATCGCGATGTCGGTCTGTCCCGGCCGCTCCGGGTGTTCCGCGTCGGGCGCGTGCTCGTTCCAGCTCACCTCGGCGTCCGAGGCGTTGAGCCACCGGCGGATTTTCTCCATCTGCTGCTCTGGCATTTCGTGAGGTATTTCGTTCACTGCGGTTGTCACTCCCTCCACTTAATCGAACACCCCATGCTCGGGATCTGCTCTTGCGGCCCGCGGCCGGTGTCGGCGATCTGTTTCATCGCCTCATAGAGATCGCGGCGCGCGCCGGCGATCAGCTCGCGGCGCGAGGCGTCGAGCCGCCCGCGATAGTGCAGCTCGTCCTTGGCGTTGAAACCGAAGAAGTCGGGCGTGCATTGCGCGTCATAGGCGCGCGTCACTTCTTGCGTCTCGTCGATTACGTAGGGGAAGGTGAAGCCGTGCTTGCGCGCAAAGTTCTTCATGTTGTCGAAAGAGTCATCGGGATGTTCCTGCGTGTCATTCGGCATGATGCCGATCACGCCGACACTGATCTGTTGCAGCGCCTTGGCTTCCTCCACCATGCGGGTGATCACCGCCTTCACATAGGGGCAGTGGTTGCACAGGAAGATGACCAGCGTGCCGTTCTTCCCGCGCGCGTCGGCGAGGCGCCAGGTTTTGCCGTCCACGCCCTTGAGCGTGAAGTCGCCCGCCTTCCAGCCGAAATTGCAAATGCTGCTCGCCTGCGCCATCATTTTACCCGTGTCAGCTCTTCTATCGTCATGCTAACTCGGGCCGAGCCGCCCGCGCAACTTTTGTCCGCGGCCCTTGGCGCCGCTTGTCGAACACCCGCGCTGCGCGCCGGGGCCGTGGCCCGCCGCAGGTAGGATGCACAGCCCGGCCGAAGTAACGATTGCCCCGCCCCGTGCGGCGTTGCTAACGTGCCGCGCGCCCGCTCCTCGGCGCGGACGGGCCCGTAGCTCAATGGTTAGAGCCGACCGCTCATAACGGTCTGGTTGGAGGTTCGAGTCCTCCCGGGCCCACCAGCCTTCGTTTGCTTCGCAAGCTACGGCTCGGCAAGCCAGCCTTCGCCGCTATTGATACAGCTTGTCGATATAGCCGCTGTCGTCGATCGCGCGCAGGTGATGCAGATCCCACATCACCAGCGGATTGAAGCCGGCCGCCGCCGGGGTTTCCTTCACGCCCAGCGCAAAGACATTTTGAATGGCCTCGGGGGTAGGGTAGGGTTTTGGCTGAAACGTCTTGGCGTGGTGATCGTAGAAAATCTCGAACTCTTCCTCGGACTGCAGCTTGAGAAGATCGCGGCAGGTTTTGTTGATGATGTCCACCGTGCCTTTTTTGTTGGTCTTGAAATAATGGATTGCATCGACCAGGGCATGCAGCAGGCCGCTGACGTCTTCGGGGTGAGTGTTCACATAGCGCGTGGTGGTGGTCAGCGTCGGGCCCTCGATCATCGGGATGCTTCCGACGTCGAACACCCGCGCGCCCATCTGCTTGGCGCGGTGCTGGTCAACCGGCCCGAGGAACGTGGCGTCGAAGGCGCCGGCCATGACATGCCGCACGCGCTCGGTTCCGCGCTTGTCGCCGGGGACGAGCTGCACGTCCTTGCCGTCCTCCAGCCCATTTTGCCGCAGGAACAGCCAGATGTTCAGCCCGGGATGCTGATCGAGCTTGTCCACGCAGATGCGTTTGCCCTTCAGGTCCACCACCTTGTTGATGCCGTCCTTGGCGACGACCCAGTGCTGGTTCCAGCCGTTCTGCACCTGGCCGATATGCACGAAGGGTTCGCCATGCAGCGCGCGCCGTGCGTAGAGGCTGTGGTGATTGCCGGACACGATGTCGAGATCGCCGGAGAGCAGCCCCTGCGTCGCGCGCGCCCGCTTGTCCTCCATGGAGCCGAATTCCATCTCCATGCCGTGCTTGGCGAGGAACCCGCCTTCTTCCATCACCTTCCATAGCGGCACATGGGTAGGCGCGCGATAATAGATGCGGATTTTTCTTTTGCTTGCCATCACTGACCCTTTATGAGTGCGCGAACCTTCTCGCCGGCCGGGACTTTATCGACCGATCGCCACTGCGGATCGCTGTCGTCGAAATACTCCACGCCGGGCTTTGGAATCGAACGCGGATCGAGGAACGACTCGTCCACGTCAGTGCGCAGCGGCACCGAACCGAACCCGCGGGCATAGAGTTCCACGCCTTCCTTGCCGGCCATCCAGTTCACGAACACCCTGGCTGCATTTGGATTCGGCGCCTTGTTGGCAAGCGTCAACAGGAAGGGCGATGCGTTGATGCGGCCCTTTAATCCAGCTAATTCGTAAACCTCAACGATCTTGAAGCCTTCCTTCTGCAAGGTACTGACGTCGTCGGCGCGGCAGGTCAGGCATATCGGGTACGTGCCGCGTGCCAGCCAATCGCTCATCTGGCGCCGGTCCGCGCTGACGATCGGCGCCTGATCGACATAGAGTTTTTTCGTGTATTCCGGTCCGCGTTCCGCATAGATGAGGGCCGATGTATTCCCGCCGGCGCCGCGGTCACGGCTTGGATCTTCCGTGGTGATCTTGCCCTTCCATTTCGGATTTACCAGGTCGTCGGCCGACTTCATCTCTTCCGGCTTCACATAATCGGTGTTGATGAAAAGCCAGCTGTCGACGCCGCTAAACAGCCGCAACGCATATTGCTGCTCTTTATCCATGAACCACAGCTTGCCGGATTTCCAATTTTTTCCGTCGGTCACTTCCGGCAGGATCAACTGCGGGCGCAGCGGATCGATGAGTTTTTGCGGGTACAGCACGTTGTAGGTGGTGTCCGGGCCGGACAAATACGCATCGACGCTGTAAATCCCGGAACCGCGCTCCGTGATGACGCGCTGCGTGAGGTCGCTCGATCGTCCGGCAAGGAACTCGACCTTGATCCCATAGCGCTTCTCGAAGGCCGGGATCACCGAGTTGCGCATCACCGGGTCGGGCGATCCGGCGACCACTACTTTTCCTTCCTTCTTGGCCGCGGCCAGCGTTTGGTCCCAGACCTTCTGCCAATCGGCGGATTGCGCCAGCGCTCCGGGCGCAAGCAGCATTGCCGCCAGTAAAACCAGTGCTTTTTTCATCACCGTTTCCTCCCTGTCGCGGTCAAAAGCCGGCGCCGCGCCGCCCTATTGATACAGCTTGTCGATATAGCCGCTGTCGTCGATCGCGCGCAGGTGATGCAAGTCCCACATCACCAGCGGATTGAACCCGGCTACTTCCGGCGTGTCTTTGACGCCCAGTTGAAACACGTTCTGGATTGCCTCGGGAGTAGGGTAGGGCTTCCGGTGAAGTACGCTCGCGCCTTCCTCGTAAAAAGTTTCCAGTTCCTCATCGGATTGCACCCGGAGCATGTCACGGCAGCTCTTGTTGATGATGTCGAGCGTGCCTTTTCGGTTCGTCTTGAAATAGTGGATGGCATCGACCAGGCCGTGCAGCAGCGCGGAGATTTCGTCCGGGTGGCTGTTCACGTAGCGCGTGGTGGTGGTCAGCGTCACGCCTTCAATCATGGGGAAGGTGGGCAGGTTGATGACGCGCGCGCCCAGCTGCTTCGCGCGCACCTGATCGACGGCACCGATGAAGGTGGCGTCGAATGCTCCCGCCATGACATGACGGACGCGCTCAACGGCTTTCCTGTCGCCATCGATGATCTGCACGTCCTTGCCGTCTTCCAAGCCATTCTGTCGCAGATAGAGCCACAGGTTCAGGCCAGGATGACCGCTGCGCTTATTGATGGTGACGCGCTTGCCCTTAAGGTCCGCCACCTTATTGATGCCGTCCTTCGCTACCATCCAATGCTGGTTCCACTGATTGTTCACCTGAGCAACGTGAACGAACGGTTCCCCATGCAGCGCGCGCCGCGCATAAAGGCTGTGATGATTGCCGGAGACCATGTCGATATCCCCAGTCAACAGGCCCTCGGTCGCGCGCTTGCGCTTGTCTTCCAGCGATCCCAGCTCGAATTCCACGCCGTGCCGGTCGAGGAAACCGCCTTCCTCCATGACCTTCCAGAGCGGCACGTGCGACGGCGCGCGATAAAAGACCCGGATTTTCTTCTTGGTTGCCATTCCCATCTCCAAAGAGTTATTTGTTCTTCAGCAACTCTTGCATGATCGCCATCACCTTCTTTCGCTCTGCGACGCCCATCACCCAATCATGCATGTCAAAGTAGGTAGCTCCTTCCTCCGGGATGACCTCGGCCGGCAGAAAAGCGGCTGCATTGATATCGTTGCGCGTCGGCACCTCGCCGCGCGCGCGGGCGAAAATCTCAAGCCCTTCCTTCGACGCCATCCAGTTGACAAAGAGCTTGGCGGCGTTGGGATTGGGCGCGCGGTCAACCAGCGCCATCTGGCCGATTCCGGCCGACAGCGTACCGCGCATGTCGTCCAATTTGTAGACGGCCTGGATCGGCAGCCCTTCCTTGCGCAGCCGCTCCAATGTGTCGTCTTCGCCATCGAGCGAGATCGGATAGGTGCCGCGCGCGACCCAGTCGGTAAGCTGGCGGCGGTCGCGCGCGATGATCGGCTTCTGATCGACGTAGAGCTTGCGGACAAAATCCCCGCCGAATTGCAGATAGAAGCGCGTCGCCTGGCCGACTCCACTGCCGGACACGGTGGGGTCATGCGCCGAAATCTTGCCTTGCCACTTCGGATTGAGCAGGTCGCGGGCGGTCTTCAGTTCCCCCGGTTTGACATGATCGGTGTTGATGTAGAGCGCGGGCCCCGCCGTGTTGAACAGCCGCAGAACGTATGTTTGCTCAGGGTCGGAGAACCAAAGACTGCCGCGCTTCCACTTCGACGGGTCCGCCGCATCGGGCAGGAAAAGCTCCGGCTTCAGCGGCGCCAGCATTTTTTCCGCGTAGTAGACCCCCGCCATGCTGTCGCTGCCGGCGAAGACCACATCGACGGAATAGACCCCGGCGGTGCGTTCGGCGCGCAGCTTGGCCGACGCCTCGTTGCTGCGCCCACCGATATACTCCACCGTTACCCCGAAGCGCGCCTTGAACGCGGCGGGCACCTCCTGCCGCACCCGCGCGTCCGGCGGTCCCAGCACCACCACTTTGCCCTCCTTCTGCGCCGCGGCGGCCAATTGGTCCCATCGGCTTTTCCAATCGCTGGTTTGTGCCGAAGCAACGGAAGCGCACAACAGAAGAGCCAGCGCCAGCAATTTTGCCATGCGATTCATCTTCTCGTTCACTGCTTCAAAAGCTCGCTCATGCGAGCCCGGATCTTCTCCTTGGTGGTCAAGGTGAATTCCCAGTCATAGGTGTCGAAATATGTGACGCCGGGCTTTGGAACCGTCTCGGCGGGCAGGAAGCTCAGTTCGTTGACGTCATTGCGTGTCGGTGCGCCGCCGCGCGTGCGCGAAAACACTTCGAGCCCTTCCTTCGAAGCGATCCAGTTGACGAAGAGCTTGGCTGCGTTCGGGTGCGGCGCGTTGCTCATCAAGGCGACCTGGCCCACGCCGGCCGAGAGCGACCCCGGCAGATCGCTCAAGCTGTAAATCGGATAGAGGGGGAGGCCTTCCTTGCGCAGGCGCTCCATTTCGTCGTCTTCGGCGCCCAAGGCGATGGGGTAGACGCCGCGTATGAGCCCGTCGCTGATTTGCCGCCGGTCGCGCAAAATCATCGGCTTCTGATCGACATAGAGCTTTTTGATGAATTCCTCGCCGAATTGAACGTAGAGCCGGGCTGCATCGTTGCTCCCGGTTCCCGGCACGGTCGGATCGTGGACTATGATTTTTCCCTTCCACTTCGGATTGAGCAGATCCTGAGCCGAACGGATTTCCTCAGGCTTTACCTGGCTGGTATTCAGATAGAACATCGCTGTCAGCGTGTTGAAAAGCCGCAAGATGTATTTCTCCTCCGGGTCCATAAACCACGGCTTACCCTTCTTCCATTTCGAGCCGTCCGTGACCTCTGGATGAATGAGCACTGGCTTGAGCGGGTCGAGCATTTTTTCGCGATAGAAAATCGTCGCCATCGTTTGAATCCCGGAGAGGGCGACGTCCACCGTATGAACTCCAGCCTGGCGTTCGGCACGCAGCTTCGCTGCTGTTTCGCTGCTGCGCCCGCCAAGATAGTCTACGGTGATGCCGTAGCGCGCCTTGAACGCGGCCGGCAGCGCTTCGCGCACCTGCGGATCAGGCGGGGCGATGATGACGACCTTGCCCTCCTTTTTGGCGTCGGCCACCAATTGGTTCCACTGCTTCTCCCAGTCCTGCGACGGACCGGTGGTCTGGGCCGACGCGCAAGACGCGTAGAACACCAGCGCCAATGCCAGTAGTTTCATCATCGCAGTCCACCTTTGTTCGAGGTTGCCCCGATTTACTTCGGCTCCGCTTGCAAAATTTCACGCACCTTGTTGGTTGCTTCCACTCTGCCGTTTTGCAGCCAGTCGAAGGCGGTATCGTCGGGATAGTCCACGCCCTTCTTTGGAATGATGCGCGGATCAAGGAAGGACTCGTCCACATCGGTCCGCAACGTCACGGACTCATAGTCCTTTGAATAGATTTCCAGCGCCTCCTTGCCGGCTGTCCAATTGATGAAAACCTTGGCCGCGTTTGGATGCGGCGCTTTATTGGCGTAGGTCATCAGAAACGGCGTCGAGTTGACGCGATTCTTCAATCCTTCTATTTCGAAGACCTCTTGAATCTTGTAGCCTTCTTTAATCAGGACTTTCAGATCATCGGCGCGGCAAGTGAGGCAGATCGGATAGGTGCCGCGCGCGAGCCAGTCGGACAGTTGCCGGCGGTCCGCGCTGTATACCGGCTTCTGATCGATATACAGCCTCTTGACGTATTCCGGCCCGAGCTGCGTGTAGAAATGCACCGCGCTATTGGCGCCACTGCCGCTGGAACGCGGATCCTGGCTTGCAATCTTACCCTTCCATTTAGGATCCAACAGGTCCTTCGATGAGCGCATCTCCTCCGGCTTCACGTAATCCGCGTTGATGAACAGCGTCTCATTGACGGAGCTGAACAGCATCAGGATGTATTGCTTTTCCGGATCGATGAACGCAGGCGCGCCGCGCTTCCATTTTGATGCCTCCGTTACCTCGGGCAGGATCAGCAGCGGCTTTAGCGGATCAATCAACTTTTCCGGATACAGTGTGTTGATGGTCGTGCCGGCTCCAGCCAGGTACACATCGACGGAATAAATCCCGGATTGGCGCTCAGTGCGCACACGACCGGCGATCTGGCTCGAGCTCCCGGCGATGTACTCAACCTGTATGCCAAAACGCTGGGTAAATTTCGGGATGATCTGGTTGCGCATCACCGGGTCCGGTGAACCGACAACAACCACCTTGCTCTCTTTTTTCGCGGCGGCGAGGGTCTCGTCCCACGTTTTCTTCCAATCGGACGATTGCGCCATAACGCTGGGTGCGAACAGCATCGACAGTAGCAAAACAATTGTTTTCCTCATAGCTGTTTCTCCCTATCGTTGCCGGTATTCCGGTTTTTGAAGTTATGCAGGTTGCCCCACTCCTGGCTTAACTTCCTGCCGTTGAGGATTTGTCATTCGCAAGCCAAACCGTCTGCCGACCAGCATCATCACGCAGATGATGGCGGTGATTAACAAACCCAGCGCCGCTGCGCGCTCGATCTCTCCGGTAAAGCTGTATTCCAGCAACAGGATTGATAGCGGGCGCGACTCCGCACTGTAGAGAAGCACCGGAGTGCTGATGCTGGTGAGCGCGCTGCCGAAATTGAGCATGGCGACGGTCACCGCCACCGGGGCAACCAACGGCAGCAGGATGCGCAGATAGGTATAACGCCACGATGCGCCGGAGACGCGCGCCGCTTCCTCCAGATCCGGCCCCAATTGCAGGAATGAGGATTTGAAGGCCTGCGTGCTCACGGGGCTGTCATGAATCGTCAGCGCCAGGGCGATGCCCCACACCGTGCCGTACAGGATTCCGCGCAGCGGCGTAGCCAGGAAAATCCAAAGCAGTCCCAGGCTCATCAGAATCCCGGGGATGACCCATGGCAGCCAGCAGAAAAACTCAAGCACGGCCGGAGCCGCGAGCCGCCGCGACGCCAACAAATAGCCGACCACCGAGTAGAGCAAGACGCCGAGGATCGCCGTCGTGCTGGCGATGATGAGGCTGTTCTTCAGCGATCCGATGAACAGCGGATCTCCCAAGAGATTTTGCCAGTGCGCAAGGGTAAAGGGCGAGCTGAGGTTGAAGAAGCCGTAGCGCCGCATGAACGAGCCGATTACGAGGAAGATCAGCGGCAATACCATCATCACCGTGAACCAGAGGATAAAGCCTCCGATCGCGACGTATCGCCACTTGCCGAGCTTGACCCGCAAGGTCGAATAGCCCTGGCCCGTCACGACGGTGAATTTCTTCTTTCCCTGAAGGTAGCGCCGATAGAAAAAGGCCAACACGAAAAGCACGAGCAGGAAAACGGAGCCCAAAGCCGTAGCCTCGCCATAAGCCGGCGGCTCCTGGCGCAGATAATCGTAGATGCGCGTGCCGTAAACATAGATGCGGGCGGGTAGCCCCAACAGAAGCTCCGTATTGAACGACTCCAGCCCTTTGATGAAGCTCAACACCGCGATCGCAAGAATCATCGGCGAGAGCACCGGGAAGGTAATGCGCCACAGCGTAGTCAGGGTATTCGCGCCGGAAACCCGGGCGGCTTCTTCCAGCGTGGCGCCGAGGCGGCGAAATACCGGCGTCAATAACATCACGTTGAGCCAGATTCCGCCGGTGCCGAGATGAACCCAAACGATGCCCCAGAAACTGTAGGGGTTGAACAGCGGCCCGGTCACGAACGGCAGGTAGCCGGCAACGCTATTCAAGAAACCGAAATGCGGATCGAGCAAAAGAATCCACGCCAGCGTCAGCGGAAAGTCCGGCACGAAGAACGCGAACCAGCAAAGAAACTCCACCGTATGGCCGCCGGGCATATCCGTGCGCGCGATCAGCCACGCCACGATGACGGACAGCGTCAGCGATGGGATCAGCCGTACCACGGAAAACAGGAAGCTCATCCATAGAGCGCTCAAGGTTTGCGGGTCCGAAAACGCGCGCGTCCAGTTTTCCAGGCCGTAGACCGGCGTCTCACCGGGTGCCGCGGTATTAAAGCTGCCGACCAGCATGAAAAGAATCGGCAGCGCCATGACCACGGCGAAAAACAGCAGCACCAGCAGCTCCGCGCCGCGGAAGCCGCGCAGTTTCAGCCAGATATTGGGAACTGCCGGAACAGTCATGGCGCTCATTGCAGTAGCGCCGTGACGCGAGCAGGATCGAACGCTAAACGCACATCAGCGCCGATCGGGTGGGGATTTCTCTTGCTCGCCGGCAGAATCAGAATACGTCCCGCAACCATGACCGTGTATTCCAGGTGATCGCCCATGTAGGCTACGTGTTCGACCGTTGCGGTAACTTGATTTTGGCCGAGTTCGCCCATTGGCAGCAGCGTGACGTCTTCGGGACGGGACAGGATGCGCACCTCCGCACCGTCGATGAACGCGCCGTCGGCGCGCACGGCGATGCGGCCCGCGCCCTGCACATCCACCCAGGTTTGTCCTGCATCCTTACGCATCGTTCCCTTGACAATGACGGTGCGTCCGAGGAAGTCGCCGACGAAACGTGTATGCGGGCGCTCGTAGACTTCCGCGGGCGTGCCGACCTGTTCCAGCCGCCCTTGATTGACGACGGCGATGCGGTCGGAGAGCGCCAGGGCCTCGGCCTGGTCGTGCGTCACGTAGACGACGGCAAGATTGAGCCGCTTGTGCAGAGCCTGCAGCTCGGCGCGCATCTGCTCGCGCAGCTTGACGTCCAGGTTCGACAGCGGCTCGTCGAGCAGCAAAAGCGCGGGCGTGTAGACGATGGCGCGGGCGAGCGCCACGCGCTGCTGTTGGCCGCCTGAAAGCTCCGTCGAGCCGCGCTGGCCGAGATGCCCCAGGCCGACGATTTCCAAGGCCTCCTGTACCCGCTTCTTGATGGCTGCTCTCGGTTCCCCGCGCACGCGCAGCGGAAAGGCGACATTCTCGAACACAGTGAGGTGCGGCCAGATCGCATAGGATTGGAACACCATGCCCATGTTGCGCTTGTCGATCGGAACCAATATGCCGCGGTCCGGCGCCGCCAGGCAGCGGCCTTGCAGCGTGATTTCGCCCGCGTCCGGTGTTTCCAGTCCGGCGAGCAGCCGCAGCGTGGTGGTCTTGCCGCAGCCGGAGGGGCCGAGCAGCGTGAAAAACTCGCCGGGCGCGACCGTAAAACTGATCCGGTCGACGACCGGCGTGTCGCCGTAGCGCTTGACGACGTTGGAAAAGTCCAAAAGCACGTTGCCCACTACACCACACCCCTCGCTGCCGGATCTGCCGGCGTGACCCCGTCTATATTTTGTAGAGTCTTCGCGCATTCATTTCGAAGATGTTTTTCTTGTCGGTGTCAGTCAGCCAGCTGAAGCCCTCGATATGCGGCTTCAGATCATCCATTGCCCGGCCGGTCTTGGGATTGACCGACGATCCGGCGCCCGGACTCTCGGTGCCGAAACAGCAATTGGCCGGACCCATGACTTTGAACAGCAACTCCAATGCCTCCGGCGTGTAGAGGCATGTGTCATAGTGCAGCTTCTTGGCGACGTTCTCGAAATACTTCGATTCATCAACCGCCTTGCGCTCCTTGTCCCGGCGGCTGGTATAGCGTCCGGCCATGAAACGGCCCATGTGATACGGAATAGCCCCGCCGCCGTGCGCAACCACAATTTTCAGCTTGGGGAAATGCTTGAACACCTCCGAGTTGAGCAGCGAAACGACGGCGATGCTTTCCTCGTTGATAAAGTGCAGCGTGTAATTCAGTCGCGATGACAGGCAGGTCGAGGAGTGGATCATTGCCGGAACGTCCAGCTCCACCAGCTTCTCGTAAAGCGGATACCAATATTCCTCGCCCATGCCCGGCGTGCTGTCATCGCCGCGCGCGCCCGGATCGGGATTGACCAGGCAGCCGACGAAGCCGAGCTGCTTCACGCAGCGCTCGAGTTCCGGCAGCGCCTGACGGATGTCCACGCCGACAGCTTGCGGCAGCCCGGCCACGCCCTTGAACGTGTTCGGATGCATCTGGCATTGCCGGTGGATCAGGTCGTTGCACGCCTCGATGTACCAATGCACGATCTTATCGGGCTTCTCATGGTGCATCATGGTGTAAGGCCGCGGCGACAAGAGCTGCATGTCGGTCTGCGCTTCTTCCAGGAACTTCAGATGCGACTTGAGCCCCTTTTCGATCTTCTCGTCGTCCAGCTTCACCGTGGATTTGCGTTGTCCGCCGCGGCTCGCGAGCAGATTGGCCTGATAGGCGTAGAGTTCCGGCGGCGCGGAGACGTGGGCGTGGACGTCGATAATCATGAAACGTTGCTCCCTATGAATACTTTTTACGAAGCCAGCTTGAGGACGTCATCCATGCGGCTTTTGACTCCATGCTTGGCCAACTCTTCCTCGAACATCCGGCGGATCTTCGAATCCTCGTCGGCATATTCGATCTGATCGCCGCCTGACTTCACGCTTTCGTCGGTGCCGTAATTCTTGCCCATCGGCCGCGGATATTTGCGGCTGCCCCAGCGCAGCGCCAGATAGCGCGCCGGCGTGTTGCCGGTGTTGAAGTGCTGGTGGAACCACATCTCCGGCGGCACGATAACGCTGCCGTCCTTCCAGTCGAAGCGTTGGATCGGCTCGCCCTCCGGCCACATCAGCGAATAGCCCTGGCCGCCGATGATGACCACATGCGCGCCGGGGCCGTGCCGGTGCCCCTTCTTGTAGGTGCCGACGGGAAACTCCGAGATGTGCGCGGTCATGGAGTTTTCCGACAGCTCGATGCCGAGGAAGCTGCCACCGGCGCCGCGGTTGTTGCGCTGATAGAGCGGGATGCTGCGCACGTCGGGGATGAAATTGGTGTCCCACACTGTCGTCGCCTTCACCTTGTAGGACTCGCCCGCGCCAGAAAAGCTCTTCGGATCGGCGTCAAAGCGGTCGTTGAAAGGGAAGGGGTTGTTGAGAACGAAATCGAGATTGCGGAACAGGTTGATCAGCACCGGCGCCGAAGTGACCGCCAAGAAGCGCGCCGGCTTCGACCCGCTGGCGTTGAAATGCTGGCGCCAGGTATTCACCGGCGGCGAGAACAGGCTGCCCGCCTGCCATTCGAAGGTGATCTTCTTCTTCTCATCGTTCCAGACGGAGGTCGATCCATTTCCCTCGATGACGAAAATCATCTCTTCGAACAGCACCCGCTGCGGCTTCACGCTTCCGCCCGGAGCAATCTCACAGATGTATGCGTCGTTGGCATTGCCGGTACCGATCAGGTTGAGGTAGGCGCCGCGCGCGCCTTTCCAGTTCCAGGGCGCGAGGTCAACCTTGCGCAGGTCCTCGATGTAGAACTCCTTGATGATGGGGAGGCCCTGCGACTCGATCCATTTCTGGTAAGCCGTCTTGCCGCCGATCTCTACCTTTTGGCCTTTGATCATTATTCCTCCCCGACCAGGCTGCAATAGTAGCGCCACAGCGGCGCGCTATGCGTGTCCTTGCCCTTCTTGTTACCGGCCTTGAAATGCGCGATCTCTTCCGCCGGGATCGGCTGCGGATCGCCGAGAAGATGCGCGCGGTAATTCATCTCGGCCAATTCGTTCAGCTTGATCGCGGTCAGCGTCGCTTCTTCGACGCTGGCGCCGCAGGTCGTGATACCGTGGCCGCGCATCAGGCAGGCGCGGCCGCGCATGGTGCCGGCAAATTCCTCGCCCAGCTTATCGTTGGAAACGGTGATGCTGCGCGGGTAGGTGGGGATGCCTTCCAGCAGCAGGCGCACGCTGCTCGGATCGTAAGCGCCGTAGATCGGCATCAGCGGCTTGTTGCAGATGGTGAACAGCACCACGGTGGCCGGATGGGCGTGCAGCACGGCGCCGATGTCGGAGCGCGTGCGGTACATCCAGGTATGGATGAAAACTTCCTGCGGCGGCTCGAGGTCCGCACGGCCTGAAAGCTTCTTGCCGTTGAAATCCACCACGATCACGTCGTCGGGCGCGGTGAAGCGGACGCCGGATTCGCCTTCGCCGCGGGCGCGGATCAAAAGCGTATCCGTCCCTGGAACGCGGGCGCTGATATGGCCGCTCGCGCTCTTGGTCAACTGAAGCTTGCCAAGCACCCGGCAAGCCTTTGCCACTCGTTTCCGAAGCTCTTCCACTACTCACCACTACTTTGCTGAACCGTTCCAATACGCAAATCCCATGCCGCAGCCGATGCCGGTCGGCACGCGGTAGGCGGGGACATAATCCACCACGTTCCCAGGACGGTCGGCCGCGGCCGCTACCACGAACCAGTTGCGGATTTCCGAGGTGCCCGCCATCAGCGTGGAGGAGGGCACTTTGCTCAGTCTGCCGACGTCGTTCTTTGTGATCGCATCCAGCACGTCGTTGTCGAGCGCTTCGTCGATGATCGTATGGCTCAGGCCGCCCGACGCAATGACCACCACCTTGCTTTTGTCCGGCATACCGCGGAGCGTGGTCGCCAGCGTCTTGCCGAATTCCACGCAGCGCTTGGCCGAGGGCGCCGGCGGGAAATAGGTGTTCACCATGATAGGAACGACCGGAATTTCCGCCTTCGGCGTCAGGAACTTCAGCACGCGCGAGAATGCGTGACCCATGCCGCCCTCGTAGCGCAGCTCTTTCGAATAGGCCGGGTCGAAGCCGCTATCCATGAGCTTTTCCAGAATCTCCTGCGCCAGCGCCTGGCTGGTCCTGTATTTGGTGCGGTTGGCGGATTTTGGCTCCTTGAAATAGCCAAGGCTCGTGCTCGCCTCGAAATCGCCGCCGATATAGACGGTGAAGGGAGGGTTGGCGTCGTCGAGGATGTTCTCGTGCTGGTCGTCCGCCACCATGACCAGCACGTCCGGCTTCCATTCCTCCACCTTTTTGCGCAGCACCTCGATCGCCTTCATGCAGCGGTTGAACTTCGCCCACTTGTCGTCGAGCGTTTCCTTCTCCAGCTCGGGGCGCACCTTCAGTGTCTCGCCCTGCCTGTTATGCAGCACGTCCCACTGGTCCGGCTTCACCATGAGCTGAGGTCCATGAGACATCGCGAGGAACCCGGTTAACTCAGCCATGGTACGCCTCCTGTTTCTCTTCCACTTCTATGCATGGGATTTGGTGCGTCAGCGCGATCTCGCGCCGCTCGTTTGAGGATTGCAGCACGGCCAGGCACACCTCGAGCGTGGCTTTGCCCCATCGGCCGTCGGGAAATGCGGGACGGTTCTCAGCGATCGCGTGATACAGCTCGTTCAATTCCGCGGAACGTCCTTCGTCCATCGGACACGGCACTTCCTCGCGCCCCGCTTCGCTGTAGATGAAAATGCCCTGCGGCGACTGGCGGATGACGCCGCGCTCGCAGCCGACGACGGTCAGGCCAAAGAAGGATTGCGTGCTGCGCTCGCGCACCGCTCGTTCCTCGTTGGTGCGCGGGTTGGCGTATTTGTAGTCCTGATCGACCGGGCCTTTCAGGCGCGGCTTGGTGGCCGCCATCTCCTCGGGAAGCCGCTTGCCGCCTTCGCCGATGCCCCAGGTCAGCTCGGCGATGTCGAAATGGCCGTAACCGTTGAACACGACTGTCGCCGGGGTGCCGTCGTCGAATTCGAGAAACGCCGTGTAGTCGCCCTCGGTAGCGAAATGCTTGTCGGCTCGCCCTGCCGCCGCCCGCACGCTCTTGACCATCCCGCCACCGAGGTAGCGCACGATGTCCATCTGATGCGGACCTTGGCGGAAAACGACGCCGCCGCCGATGCGCGTATCCACTTCCGACGCGAGCCGTGGCCGCTGCAGCCAGTCATTCGAGTTCCAGGTGTTGATCTGAATGACGCGCCCGAGCCGGCCGCTGCGGATGATATCGCGGATTTTCTTGATGGCCGGGCCGTAGATCTTCGAGTGCCCCTGCACCAGCTTGACGCGGTTGCGGTCGGCGGCGTCGATCATCCGGTCCGCTTCTTCCAGCGACACCGCCATCGGCTTTTCGACAATGACATGCTTGCCGCGCTCCGCCGCGGCGACCGTGTGCTCGGCGTGAAAGACGTTCGGCGTCGCGATCCAGACGGCATCGACCTCGCCGCTGTCGCACATGGCCTCGACGCTGGCATAGGTCTTGCGGCCGTATTTTTTCTGAAATTGCTGGACTGCCTCGGGGCGGATATCCGCTCCCGCGGTCAATTCCATCTGGGGAACGCGCGCGACATGAGGAAGTATTTGTCGCGAAGCAGCTCCCAGCCCCGCAATACCGAGTCTAAGAGGCTTCTGCACTCAACTGTCACTCTGCCGCCTGGGAACGGAACAGCCCGATCCGCTCGTTGATCACTGGCAAGTCGACGAATTTTGCTTTCGCGGGATCGCGGATGACGCCCAGGGGATCGCCGCCCTTGCGCACGATCTCGATTTGCTCGCGCAGCAGTTTGCGGAACATGACGATGCCGCGGTCGGCATGGCCGAGGTGTTCCTGTGCGCGGTCGGTGATCGAGCCTTGCGTCTCCCACGCCATGGAATCTTGCGCCGAGACCACATCCCAATGGTACTGGCCGTCGGTCTTCAGCGGGCGGTACTCATAGGGCGGGTCCACGTCCGCGGGAGACCGGTCGGTCGCGTTGGGGATGAAGTTCACGCGGTAAACTTGCGTGTGCGTATCATCGAGCGGCACACGAATTTGCAGGTTATGCCGGTAGGCCGGCTCACGCTTCCCGCGTATTTCGTTCGAGACATGGCGCAGTGCGGTCGGGAAAACCAGCGGATGCTCATCGATCCGGTCGAGATCGCCAGGATTTTTCCCCGGCGTGATGCGGCGCTTCATGATGCCGTATTCGAACGGAATGAATTCGTGCGTCTCGCGATACTGGGCTTCGCGTTTCTCCTTTTGCTGCGGGTCGACCAGATGTCCGGACCCAAAGGTATATCCATGCAGCCAGTAGAGGTGCGACGGATCGACGGAGTTTTCCATCGGCTGCAGCCAGTTGCAGTCGATGACTGACTCGATGGTGACCCAGCGCTTGCCGTCCTCGCGCGCCAGGCAGTCCCAGCGCGGCAGTTCCGGCACCGGCTGCGGGCCCATATAGGCCCACAGCAACCCGGCGAGCTTCTGCACTGGATAGGCCGGCTGACGGATTTCGTTTTTGTACGCCCATTCCGCCGGCTCCGGCGGCGTTTCCAAGCAGGTGCCTTTCAGGTCGTATTTCCAGCCGTGATAGGGGCAGCGGATGCCATCGGCCTCCACCCGGCCATAGAACAGGGACGCCCGGCGGTGCTGGCATTGCTCAGCCACCAGGCCATAACGCGGCTGGGTTTCACCGGGGGCAAGGGGGAGACGGAAGACGACCAGCTTTTCGCCCAGCAGCGTGACGCGCTTGACGGGATTTTCTTCAGTCAGTTCGCCGGCAATTGACACCGGATGCCAATAACGGCGCAGCAGCTCACCGGCGGGGGTGCCCGGGCCGACCCGGGTCAGCATCTCGTTTTCGGCCTGCTTCATGGGCCTTCCTCCCCTCCGATCTTAGCCCCGGCATCGTTTGGCGGCCGTGATGCAATTTTCGACATCTCTTACGATTTTCGATCCTCGCAAAGTTTACCCCCGGTGTCTAGGGGGAGGCCATGGCTGCCGCCGTGGCCCCGGCCCGCGATCACTGCCCCAATAGTTCCTTCATCCGGAGGCGGACTTTTTCCTTGGTGGTGACGGTGAATTCCCAGTCATAGGTATCAAAATATTTCACCCCGGGCTGGGGAATGACGCGCGGCGGCAGGAAACTTTCATCGATGTCGCTGCGCGTGGGCGAAACGGCCATGGCGCGCGCGAAGATTTCGCTGCCTTCCTTCGACGCCATCCAATTGATGAAAACTTTCGCCGCGTTCGGATGCGGCGCGCCGTTGAGCAAGGCAATCTGGCCAAATCCGGCAGAGGTCAGTCCCGGCAGATCGGGCAACTCCAATGCCGCGATCGGCAGACCTTCCTTGCGCAGCTGTTCCGCATCGCGATCCTCGGCGCCCAATGAGATCGGATGGCTGCCGCGCGCGAGCCAATCGGTCAACTGCCGGGTGTCGCGGCTAATCGTCGGCTTCTGGTCGATATAGAGCTTCTTGACGAAGTCCTCACCGAACTGGAGGTACAATTGAGCAGCCTGGTTGCTTCCGCTTCCGGGCACGGTCGGATCCTGGAGTGAAATCTTTCCGCTCCATTTCGGATCAAGCAGATCTTTAGCCGAACGCAAGTCGCCCGGTTTGACCTGGCTTGTGTTTATATAAAACGTCGTCGTCACGGTGTTGGACAGTCGCAGGATATACTGATCGTCAGGATCGCTGAACCAGAGCTTTCCCTTCTTCCATTTCGATCCGTCCATCACTTCCGGCAGAACGAGCACGGGCCGGATGGGGTCGAGCATCTTTTCCCGATAGAGAATGGTCGCCATGGTTTGAATCCCGGCAATCATGACGTCCACCGTGAGAGCGCCAGCCTGCCGCTCGGCGCGCAGCTTCGTGGCTGTCTCGCTGCTGCGGCCACCGAGGTATTCCAGCGTGATCCCGTAACGCTCCTTGAACGCGGGGGGTAGTGCTTGCCGCAACTCCGGGCTCGGCGGGCCCGAAACCACCACCTTGCCCTCTTTCCGCGCCGCGGCGAGCGTCTCGTCCCATGATTTCTTCCAATCCGCGGTCTGCGCCATCGCCTGCGGCACGAACAACGTGAACATCAGCAGAGCAATTAATTTTTTCATCGCCGTCCTCCCTGCGGACTTGGCGGGCCCTAGGCGCCCGCCACTACCTTCATGCGCGAAGTTGCGCCCTGTCTGGCCAATTCCTGCTCGAACATGCGCCGGATCGCGGGATCTTCGTCCTCGTATTCGATCTGGTCGCCGCCTTTTTTCACGCTCTCATCCACCCCGTAGCCCTTCTTCATCCAGGGGCGGGGGTATTTCTGGCTGCCCCAGCGCAAGGCGAGATAACGCGCCGGCGTCTTGCCGGTGTTGAAATGCTGATGAAACCACATCTCCGGCGGCACGATCACGCTGCCGTCGCGCCAGTCGAAGCGCTTGATCGGCTCTCCCTCCGGCCACATCAGCGAATAGCCCTGGCCGCCAATAATGACGACATGGGCGCCGGGCCCGTGCCGGTGCGCCTTCTTGTAGGTGCCGACCGGAAACTCCGAGATGTGCGCGGTCATGGAATTCTCGGCAAGCTCGATGCCGACCGAGCTGCCGCCGGCGCCGCGCTCGTCCCACCGGAACAGCGGCAGGGTCCGCACGTCCGGCACGAAATTCGTGTCCCAGATGTGCATCCTGCGGCCCTGGTAGGATTCCCCCGCGCCGGAAAAACTCTCCGGATCGGCGTCGAAGCGGTCGTCGAACACGAACGGGTTGTCGAGGATGAAATCGACGTTGCGCAGCAGATTGATGAGAAACGGCGCCGAGGTCACCGCCAGAAAGCGCGCGGGCCGCGCGCCGCTGCCGTTGAAGTGCCGACGCCAGGTGTTCACCGGCGGCGAGAACAGGCTGCCGGCCTGCCATTCGAAGGTGATTTTTTTCTTCTCGTCGTTCCAGATCGAGGTCGTGCCGTTGCCTTCAAGGACGAAGATCATCTCCTCGAACAACAGGCGCTGCGGCTTCACGCTCTTGCCCGGCGCAATCTCGCACAGATAGGCGTCGTTGATGTCGCCGGTGCCGATCAGGTTGAGATAGGCGCCGCGCGCGCCTTTCCAGTCCCAGGGCGCGAGTTCAACCTTGCGCAAATCTTCAAGGTAGAACTCGCGGATAATAGGGATGCCCTGCGCTCCGGTCCATTTCTGGTAGGCGGTCTTGCCGCCGATATCGATTTTTTGTCCTTGGATCATGTCACGGCGCCCGCAGAAGCTCTTTTATCCGCTGCCGGACCTTCTCCTTGGTGGTGACGGTGAATTCCCAGTCATAGGAATCGAAATAATCCATGCCGGGCTTGGGAATGACTTCGGCGGGCAGGAAGCTCTTTTCGTCGATGTCGTTGCGCGTGGAAACCATCTTGAAGGCGCGTGAAAAAGTTTCACTGCCTTCCTTTGATGCCATCCAGTTGATGAAGACCTTGGCCGCGTTCGGGTGCGGCGCATTGCTCAGCAGGCCGACCTGGTCGCCGCCCGAGACCGATCCCGGCATGTCTGAGAGGTTATACATCGGCAGCAGGGGAAAGCCTTCCCTGCGGAGCCGTTCTATCTCGCCATCTTCGGCGCCGAAAGAGATCGGATACGTGCCGCGCACGAGCCAATCGGTCAGTTGTCGCCGGTCACGGCTGATCATTGGCTTCTGGTCGATCAGCAGCTGCTTGATGAAATCCTCGCCAAACCGCACGTAAAGCCCCGCGGCCTGATTACTTCCGGTTCCCGACACCGTCGGATCCATGAACGAGATTTTTCCTTTCCATTTTGGATCGAGGAGATCCCGCACGGAACGCAGTTCCTCCGGCTTGACCCCCTGCGTATTGATGGTGAAGGCTTCGTTCACGCTGTTGAACAGCCTTAGGACATATTGCTGTTCGGGATCCACAAACCAGAGTTTCCCATTCTTCCATTTCGACCCGTCCAGCACCTCCGGCAGGATAAGCACAGGCTTAACCGGATCGAGCATCTTCTCGCGGTAATAAACCGTGGACATCGTTTGAATCCCGGCCAGCACCACGTCGACAGAATAAATGCCGGCGCTGCGCTCGGCGCGTATCTTCGCTGCCGTCTCGCTGCTGCGGCCGCTGAGATATTCCAGCGTGATGCCAAAGCGCGCTTTGAAGGCGGCCGGCAGCGTTTGACGCACATGCGTGTCCGGCGGGGACAGCACCACGACTTTCCCTTCTTTTCTCGCCGCGGCCAGAGTTTCGTCCCACGTCTTTTGCCAATCGGGCGACTGCGCCATGCTGCTCGGCGCAAATGCGATGAACATCAGCAGAGCCAATATCTTTTTCATCGCCTTTCTCCCGTATTGAGAGCGTCAAGCGGCGGTCACGGCATCCATGCTGGAGACCACGCCCTGCTTGGCCAGTTCTTGCTCGAACAGGCGGCGTATCTCCGGAGCTTCGTCTTCGTATTCGATCTGATCCCCGCCGCCCTTCACGCTTTCATCAACGCCGTAGCCTTTCGCCCCCCACGGCCGGGGGAATTTTCGCCCGCCCGCGCGGAGCGCAAGATAACGCGCGGGAGTCTTGCCGGTGTTGAAATGCTGGTGGAACCACATCTCCGGCGGCACGATCACGCTGCCATCGCGCCAGTCGAAGCGTTGGATCGGCTGGCCCTCCGGCCACATCAGCGAATAGCCCTGGCCGCCGATGATGATGACATGGGCGCCTGGCCCGTGACGGTGCGCCTTCTTATAGGTGCCGACCGGAAATTCGGAGATGTGAACTCCCATGGAATTCTCGGCCAGCTCGATCATGATATTGCTGCCGCCGGCACCGCGTTGTTCCCAAGCGAAGAGCGGAAGGCTGCGCACATCAGAGATAAAGTTGGTATCCCAGACATGCCTTCCTTTGAGCTGATAAGCCTCGCCCTGGCCGGAAAAACTTTCGGGATCAGCACCAAAACGGTCGCTGAAGGAAAACGGGTTGTTCAGTATGAAATCCATATTGCGGAATAAGTTGATTAGCGGCGGCGCTGAAGTGACCGCTAAAAAGCGCGCGGGCTGCGTGCCGCTGCCGTTGAAGTGCTGCCGCCACGTGTTCAGCGGCGGCGAAAACAGGCTGCCTGCTTGCCATTCGAAGGTGATTTTCTTTTTTTCGTCATTCCAAATGGAGGTCGAGCCATTTCCCTCCACGACAAAGATGACTTCCTCGAACAGCAGACGCTGTGGCTTCAGATTTTGGCCAGGGAGGATATCACAAAGGTAACCGTCATTGACGTTGCCTGTCCCGATTAAATTGAGAATGGCGCCACGGCCGCCTTTCCAGTCCCAAGGCGCGAGGTCGACCTTGCGCAGGTCTTCGATATAGAACTCGCGGATAATAGGGATGCCCTGCGCTTCGATCCATTTCTGATAGGCGGTCCTGCCGCCGATCTCGATCTTTTGTCCCTTGATCATATCAAGAGGCTTCAGCGCGCACCTCGCCGCTCCCTGCCGCGCGGTGGAGCCCGATCACATCATTGAATACCTCGATGTGAATGATGTCGTTTTTCGCCGGATCGCGGATGACGCCCAGGGGATCGCCCCCCTTTTTCACCATCTCGATTTGCTCCCGCAAAAGGCGGCGGAACATGACGATGCCGCGGTCGGCCACGCCGAGGTGTTCCACCGTGCGGTCGGTGATGGCGCCTTGGGTTTCCCAGGCCATGGCGTCCTGCGCCCCTACGATGTCCATGTAATAGTCGCCCTGGGCGTCCTTCAGCGGGCGGTATTCGTAGGGTGGGTCCTGATCGGCCGGGGACCTGTCGGTGTTCGACGGGATGAAATTGACGCGATAAACCTGCGTATGTGTGTCATCCAGCGGAACCCGGAGCTGGATGTTATGCCGGTATCTTCCATTTTGCTGGCCGCGATCTGCAGGTGAGACATGCCGCAGCATGGTCGGGAAGACCAGCGGATGCTCGTCAATCCGTGGCGGTTCGCCCGGCTTTTTCCCCGGCGTGATGCGCCGCTTGACGATGCCGTATTCGAACGGAAAGAACTCGTGGCTCTCGTCATACTGCCCGAGTTCGCGGCCGAGCGCGGCGGTTTGCCCGTGCAGCCAATAGAGGTGCGACGGATCGACGGAGTTTTCCATCGGCTGTAGCCAGTTGCACTCGATCACCGACTCGATGGTCACCCAGCGCTTGCCATCCTCGCGCGCCAAACAGTCCCAGCGCGGCAACAGCGGCACAGGTTCCGGGCCCATGTAGGCGAACAGCAGGCCGGCCATTTTCTGCACCGGGTAGGCCGGCTGGCGGATTTCGTTCTTGTACGCCCATTCCGCCGGTTCCGGCGGCGTCTCCAGGCAATTGCCTTTCAGATCGTATTTCCAGCCGTGATAGGGGCAGCGGATACCGTCGGCCTCCACGCGGCCGTAGAATAGAGACGCCAGCCGATGCCGGCATTGCTCGGCGACCAGGCCGTAACGCGGCTGGGTTTCACCGGGGGCCAGTGGCATACGGAATACCACGAGCTTTTCGCCCAGCAACGTCACGCGCTTTGTAGGTTTTTCTTCGGTGAGTTCGCCGGCAATGGAGACGGGATGCCAATAGCGCCGCAGCAATTCACCAGTGGACGTGCCCGGACCAACCTGTGTGAGGAACTCGTTTTCCGCCTGACGCACTGCTCACCTCCGGCGGCTCATTACCTCCCGAAATGAGGATCGTGTCAACTTGAATGCTTGTCGATTTCTGCAACGCATCAAAATCGGGGTTACTTATCCTTTGCGGCCAGCATGGATTCGTAGCCAAGACTTTCCATCACCTCGACGACGGAGCGCCCGCTGCGGATGGCGTCGGCCATTTTGGTTTCCCGTTCCGCCAGCGCTTCCACCTGGGTGATCACTTCCTGTTCCTTGGCCCGCGGGATGAAGACCACGCCGCTGCCATCGGCAATGACGAGATCGCCGGGATGCACCTGCACGCCGGCGAACTCGATCTCCTCGTTATATGACTCCTGCATCACGCGCCCGCGCGCGGTCACCTGCACCGCCGCGCGTCCATAAACCGGAAAGTGCAGATCGCGGCTCTCGTCCACGTCGCGCGCCGCGCCGTCCACAATGACACCGCGGACTTTCTTGGTTTGCGCGGCGAGCGACAAAAGCCCACCCCAGGCCGCCACATCGGTGCGGCCGCCATTGTCCACCACGATCACGTCGGCGGGCGTCGCCGCCGCGATCGCCGGCGTGCACAGATGCTGTTTGGGCTTTTCCAGCCCGGCCGGTTTGATCTTGACCGTGACGCATCGCCCGACAATACGCGGACAGGGCCACAAGGGCCGGATGCCGAGTACCGCGCCCTTCAAGCCGAGGCGATCGAGCGCGTCCGACACCACGCAGCTATCGAGTTTGCCAAGCCGGGTGAGAAGTTCGTCGGAAATCATTTTGCTGTTCTCTTACCAATGCGCCAATAGGCTTGCGTAAGCTCCGCGATTGACTAGGCCGCGATTTTGCCAGTAAACGGCGTGTGAGGGTATAACCGCCTTCCCGCTGCAAGAAAAATGGAAAGCTCTATTGCCAAGCGCGCCGTTGTCAACGTTCCCAGGCTTTACCACAAAATCATTGCCCTCGTTGAGAGGCTCCCTTGATGAGTAAAGCTTCCCCGCGCGGCCGCTTGCCAGCCGGCCTGACGGCCCTGCGCGAACGCAACTTCGTTTTCTACGTCATCGGCCAGTTTACCTCTCAGCTCGGCAGCTGGATCGAACTGACCGCTGTCAGCTGGATCATCTATGAAATGACGGATTCTCCCCTGTTGCTGGGGTTGACCGGACTGTTTCGCGCCGCGCCGACGATTCTGCTCGCGCTGTTCGGAGGAGCCATCGCCGATCGCCTGCCGCGGCGATTGCTGCTGCTGTGCACGGAATCGACCATGCTCGTCGCATCCGTCACGATGGGCCTTCTGGCAGCCACCGGCCAACTGCAATTTTGGCATCTCTACCTGCTCAATGTCGTCAGCGGCACGCTCCAGGCATTCTCGGTGCCGGCGCGCCACGCGCTCTTTGCCGGCCTGGTCCCGCGCTCCTCCATGCAAAGCGCGGTCACCTTGAATTCGGTGTCGGTGCGCGGCGGTGGCTTTATCGGCCCCTCCATCGCCGGCCTGGCCTTGGCCTTTGGCGGCTATGCGCTGCCGTTTTTCCTTAATGCGGCGAGTTTTTTGGGAATGCTGGTGGCGCTGGCGGCGATGCGTCTGCCACGGTCCCAGGCCAACGCGACACTGCGGCGCCCCAGCTTGCGGCACGGAATGACCGAAGGCGTGGCGTTCGTTTGGCGCACGCCCCTGCTCAAAGTCGCCTTGGGGCTGGAGATTGCGACCGGGTTGTTCGGCCACAACGCCGCGCTCATCACCATTGTCGTGCGCGACATCCTGGGTGCCGGACCGGAGGGTTTGGGCTTGCTGCTCAGCGCGACGGGGGCCGGAGCCTTGTTGGGCATGGCTATGCTGGTCACCTTCCACGTTGAGCGGCACGGGCGTCTGATCCTGACGCTCGGCGCGATCTATACGGTGCTATGGGCGGCATTCGGCCTCTCGCAATGGCTTTGGTTATCGGCGATTCTTTTGTTTGCCTTAGGCACGGTCGATAGCGTGTGGGGCGTGACGCGCAACACGCTGGCGCAGTTGCTGGTGCCGGACTCTCTGCGCGGGCGGGTGATGTCGGTGGTGATGCTGGCGACGCGCGGCGGTTCCCAGCTCGGGCGCGTGCAAAGCGGCCTGACGGTGGGTCTGATCGGAGCGCCGGCCGCGGTGCTGGTAGGGGCCGCGGTCGTCGGCGCCGCCGTTTTAGCTTCGTGGCAGGCGCGGCTACCGCACTACATCGGCAAGCCCGTGGTATTGGAGACCGAGGAAGTCCCCTGAGCCTCGGGTCCGGTCACCATGCCTATGTTACTGATAATCCTTCAGTAATGGGAACAGGATCTGCGTCAGTTCAAGCTCTTCGGCTCCGCCCGCACGCCATAGCGCGCGAATTCTTCCGCAATGGTCGGCTTGAGCGCCTTGGCGGCCTCGATATTGGCGTTGCTGGCGATCGGATCGCCATTCATCAGCTTGGCGACGCCGCGGCCGAACAAAGCTCCCGGCAATTTCGGATCGAGCTTCAGAGCTGCGTCATAGTCGACGATGGCATCCTTGAGCTGACCCATTTTCAGATAGATGAGACCGCGGCGGTCCAGGGTCTTGGCGTCGTCGGGCTTCAGCCGCAATGCCTCATTGCAGTCCTGCAATGCTGTCTTGATCTCGCCCATCAGCAGCCGTGCGCCGCAACGGCCGCTCCATGCATCCACATTCGTCGGTTGCAGCCGGATCGCTTGATCGAAGTCGGAAACGGCGTGGTCATAGTCGCGCGCCCCGAAGAACATGTTGCCGCGATTTAGGATAGCGATCGCCTGGGTGTAGTCGAGCTTGATCGCGGGGACTATGCCTTGAAGCGGCAGGCTGTCGTCACGCCTGTTTTCCAAGACATTGCCCGGCGCACTCAGCGTAACGAGATAGGTCAGGCCCACCGCAATTGCCTGATCGTATTGCGGAATCGAAACCTCATACTCGCGCTTGTCATAGTAGGCGATGCCGCGGTCGTGGAACGCCTGGGCATAGTTCGGATTGAGCTTGATCGCCTGATTCAAGTCCTGCGTGGCGCGCTCGTAGTCGCGCTTGTCATAATAGGCGATGCCGCGATTGTAGTAGGCCAGCGCATAACCGGCATTGAGCTTGATCGCCTGATCGAAATCGGCGATCGCGCGGCTGCGATCACCCATGTTCCGGTAGGCGAACCCGCGATTATTGTACGCCGTGGCGTAGTTCGGATTAATCTTGATGGCCTGATCGAAGTTGGGAATCGCGTTTTCGGAGTCGCGCTTGTCGTCATAGGCTAAGCCCCGGTTGTTGAAAGCCGCGGCGTTGTTCGGATTAATCTTGATCGCCTGGTCGTAATCCTTAATCGCGCTCTCATAATCGCGCTTCTCGTAGTTGACGTTGCCCCGGTTAAAGAAGGCGGCGTCGTAATTTGGATTGAGCTTTGCCGCCTGGTCAAAGTCCGCAATCGCGCGATCCGCATCATCCTTCGTGCGGTAGGCAAAACCCCGATTGCTATAGGCGAATGCGTTTTGCGGATCGAGCTTGATGGCCTGCTCGAAGTCCGCGATGGCGCGGTCGGTGTCGCCCTTGAGCCCATTAGCAATGCCGCGATGGTAGTAGGCGAGCGAGAACTTGGCATCGACTTTGATCGCCTGATCGAAATCGGCGAGCGCGCGCACCATGTCATTCTTGCTGCGATAGGCCAGGCCGCGATTGGTCAGCGCATAAACGTGCTTGGCGTCTAGCCGGATCACCTGGCCGAAATCAGCGATCGCACGATCGTAGTCGCCTTTGTCGCGATAGGCGAGGCCGCGGTTGTAATTGGCCAGGAGGTAATCCTGATTGATCTTGAGTGCTTGATTGAAGTCCTCGATCGCCCGGTCGTAATCGCGCTTCGCATAGTAAGCGCTGCCGCGGTTGTACAGCGCGAGCGCGGAGCGCGGATCAAGCTTGATCGCCTGGTCATAGTCCTCTATTGCGCGATCGACGTCGCCTTTGTTCCGGTAGGCGAAGCCCCGGTTGTTGAACACCAGCGAGCTTTTTGGATCGAGCTTGGCCGCCTGGTCGAAGTCGGCAATGGCGCGATCGGCGTCGCCCTTTGAGCCGTAGGACATGCCACGGTCATAATAGGCTTGTGTGTAGCCGGGATCGACCCTGATCGCCTGGTCGAAGTTCTGGATCGCGCGATCGAAGTCGCGCTTGTTCTCATAGGCGTTGCCTCGCATGTAGAAGGCCACCGCATAGTTGGAATCGATGGCGATGGCCTGATCGAAGTCGGAGATGGCGCGGGCGATGTCGCCCTTGGCGCGGCTGGAAAGACCCCGATTGTAGAATGCGAGCGCGTTTTTCCCGTCGAACCGGATCGCCTGATCGAAATCGGCGATAGCGCGGTCATGGTCCCCTTTGCCCGCATAGGCGATGCCGCGGTCGTTGAAGGCCATGGAAAACGTCGGACGCAGCTTGATTGCCTGGTTGTAATCCTGGATAGCGCGGTCGTAGTCGTATTTGTTTTCGTAGGCGTTGCCGCGGTTGTGGAAGACGGTTGCGTTATTGGGATCAAGCTTGACCGCTTGGTCATAGTCCTGGATCGCCCGCTCGAAGTCGCGCTGGTCGTAGTAGGCATTGGCGCGATTGTAGAACGCCAGCGCATAGCCCGGGTTGAGCTTGATCGCCTGATCGTAGTCCTGAATGCCGCGGTCGAGCCGGCCTTTGATGGTGTTGGCCAGGCCGCGGTTGATGAAGGCTTGCGCGTTCTTCGGGTCGAGCCGGATCGCCTGGTCAAACTCGACGATCGCGCGGTCGGTCTCGCCTTTGGCGGCGTAGACGAAGCCGCGGTCGTTGAAGGCGAGCGAGCTCTTGGCTTCGAGGCGGATCGCCTGATCCAGATCTCCGATAGCCCGATCGTAATCGCGCTTGGCGGCATAGGCATCGCCGCGGATGTGAAACGCGAGCGCGATTTTCGCGTCGAGCTGGATCGCCTGGTCGAAGTTGGCAATGGCCTGGTCGTAGTCACCCTTGCCGTAATACGCCACGCCCCGATTGTAGAATGCCATGGCGTCCTTGGAATCGAGCTGGATTGCCTGGTCGAAGTTCTGGATCGCCCGAACGTAGTCCTGCTTCTCGTAATAGGCGATGCCGCGATCCTTGAAGGCGGCCGCATTTTTGGAATCGAAGCGGATCGTCTGGTCGAAGTTCTGGATCGCGCGGTTGTAGTCGGCCTTTCTGAAATAGACGTTGCCCCGGTTATAGAAGGCGGCGGCGTAGGCCGGATTGATCTTGATGGCTTGGTTGAAGTCGGCAATAGCCTGGTCGATCTCGCCCTTGGCTGCGAACGCGATACCGCGGTCGTTGAAGGCCAGCGCATAGGTCGGATTGATCTTCACCGCCGCGTTCATCTCCTGGATCGAGCGGTCGTAGCCGCGCTGGCTCTCATTCGCGCCGCCGCGGCTGGGAGCGGGGACATAGTCCGCCAGCTTGGTCAGCTGCTCGAAATCCGCGAGCGCGCGCTCGAAGTCAGATTTGCTGTAATGGGCGATGCCGCGGTCATGAAAGGCGAACGGATCCTTCGGATTGAGCTTGACCGCCTGGTCGAAGTTCTCAATCGCGCGGTCATATTCTCGCCGGTCGTAATAAGCATTGCCGCGATTGTAGAAGGCGAACGCGTAGTTGGGATTGAGCTTGATGGCCTGGTCGAAGTCCACGATCGCGCGATCCGTCTCGCCCTTGCCGCGATAGGCAAAGCCCCGGTTGTTCAAGGCAACCGCGTTCTTGGGGTCAAGCCGAATGACCTCCTCAAAATCCTGGAGGGCGAGGTCGACCCCGCCCTTGATGCCATAGGCGATGCCCCGATCATTGAAGGCTTGCACATCTTTGGGATTCAGCTTGACCGCCTGGGTCAGGTCCTGGATGGCGCGGTCATAGTCGCGCCTGTTGTAATAGGCGTTGCCGCGGCTGCTATACGCGAGCGCGTATTTGGGATTGATCTTGAGAGCCTGGTCGTAGTCGGCGATGGCGCGATCGGTGTCCGCCTTGTTGCGATAGGCGTTGCCGCGGCCATAGAAGGCAACGTCATAATTGGGATTGAGCTTGATCGCCTGAGTCAGATCCCGGATGGCTTGGTCGTAGTCGCCCTTGTCGTAATAGGCATTGCCGCGGTTGTTGAAGACAACCGCATCCTTTGGATTGAGCTTGATCGCCTGCTCGTAGTCGGCGATCGCGCGGTCATAATCGCGCTTTTCATAATAGGCGTTGCCGCGATGGAAGAGCGCGCGGTCGAAGCTGGGATTGAGCTTGATCGCCTGGTCGAAATCGCGGATGGCGCGATCCGTCTCGCCTTTGCTGGCGTAAGCCGCGCCGCGGTTGTTGAAAGCAAGGTTGTAATCCGGGTTGACCTTGATCGCCCGGTCATAATCCTGGATGGCGCGATCGATGTCGCCCTTGCTGACATAAGCCATGCCACGGTTGTTGAGAGCCAGATCGTTGTTGGGATTGATCTTGACCGCCTGGTCATAGTCCTGGATGGCGCGGTCAATGTCGCTCTTGCTGACATAGGCCATGCCGCGGTCATTGAAGGCCGCATCGAAGTCCGGCTTGAGCCTGACTGCCTGGTCGTAGTCCTCGATCGCGCGGTCGTATCTGCCTTTGGCCGCATAAGCGTTGCCGCGGTGGTCATAGGCGGTCGCGAATTTGGGATCGATTCGGGTCGCCTGATCAAAGTCCGCGATGGCGCGGTCATAATCACCCTTGGCAAAGAAGGCGTTGCCCCGGCTGTCGAAAGCGACTGAGAATTTCGCGTCGGCCTGAATCGCCTGGTCGAAATCACGGATCGCGCGGTCGTAATCGCGCTTCTGATAATAGGCGAGCCCGCGGTCGTGCAGGATCATCGTATCTTTCGGACTGAGCTTGACCGCCTGATCGTAATCGGCGATCGCCTTGTCATAAGCGTGCTTCTGCGAATAGCCGTTGCCGCGGTAGTAGAACGCGAGCGCATATTTCGGATCGAGCTTGATGGTCTCGTCGAAATCCGCAATGGCGCGGTCGACCTCGCCTTTGCTTTGGTAGGCGAAGCCGCGGTTGTAGTAGGCTACGGCATTTTTCGGCTCGAGCCGGATGACTTGGCCAAAATCGGCGATGGCGCGGTCGAAATCCCGCTTGTTGCGGTGCGCCATGCCGCGGCTGAGATAGGCGGCTTCATAGTTCGGATTGATTTTGATCGCCTGATCAAAATCGTAGGTGGCGCGGTCGTGGTCCTGCTTGCTTTGATAGCTTTTGCCGCGGTTGAAGAACGCGATCGCGAATCGCGGATCGAGCCGGATCGCCTGGTCAAAGTCCTGGATGGCGCGATCGATGTCGCCCTTGCCCACGTAGGCAAGACCGCGAATGTTGAAGACCGCCGTATAATTCGGCTTGATGTTGAGCGCCTGGTTCAGGTCCAAAATAGCGCGTTCGTAGTCCTGCTTTTCGTAATGGATGCCGCCGCGGTTGAAAAACGCCACAGGGTAGTTCGGATTGAGCTTGATCGCCTGATCGTAGTCGGCAAGCGCGCGGTCATAGTCGCGCCGGTCTCCGTAGGCGGCGGCGCGGTTGAAAAAGGCCAGCGAGTTCTTCGGGTCCAGCTTGATTGCCTGGCTGAAGTCCGCGATCGCGCGTTCGTCGGCGCCCTTGTCCTTGTGCGACAGGCCGCGGTTGTAATAGGCGTCCGCGATCTTCGAATCGATCTTGATCGCCTGGTCGAAATCCTGGATGGCGCGATCGATCTCGCCTTTGACCCGGTAGGTGATGCCGCGGTTGTAATAGGAGGGCGCGTCCTTGGGATCGAGCTGGATCGCTTGACTCAAATCCTGGATGGCGCGGTCGTATTCGCGTTTGTCGTAGTAGGCCACGCCGCGATCGTAGAATGCGATCGTGTATTTCGGATTGATCTTGATGGCCTGATCATAATCCGCGATCGCGCGATTGAGGTCGCGCTTGTCATAATGAGCGTTGCCGCGGTTGTAATAGGCAACAGCAAAGGACGGCTTCAGTTCGATCGCCTGGTCGTAGTCCGCGATCGCGCGGTCGGGATTGCCCTTGTTGCGATAGGCGAGACCGCGGTTGTTATAGGCCTCGGGATCCTTGGGGTCGATCTGGATGGCCCGGTCGAAATCCTCGATCGCGCGGTCGATTTCCCCTTTGGCGACGTAGATCATGCCCCGCTGGCTGAGGGCGGCGCCGTAGTTGGAATTGACCCTGATGGCCTGCGTCAGGTCCTGAATGGCGCGCTCATAGTCGCGCAATTCTTTGTAGGCGATGCCGCGCTGATAGTAGGCGTCGGCGTCTCGCGGATTGTTCTTGATGACCTGGTCGAAATCGGGAACGGCGCGGTCCGGCTCTCCCTTGGCGGAATAGGACATGCCGCGGCGAAGCACCGCCTGCATATATTGCGGGTTGAGCTTGAGCGCCTGATTGAAGTTCTGGATGGCTTGTTCGTAGTCGCGCTTCCCGTGGTATGCTTGGCCGCGGCTGAAGTAGGCGGCGTAGCTCTTCGGATCGAGCCGGATCACCTGGTCGAAGTCTTGAATGGCGCGATCCAGGTCGCCCTTGTCCATGTAGGACAGGGCGCGGTTGTGGTAGGCGGCGGTATTCTTGGGATCGAGCTCGATCGCCTGGTCCAGGTCGCGGATGGCTTTGTCGTGCTCGTCTTTTTCTCCGTAGGCCGCGCCGCGGGTGCTCCAGGCGATAGAAAGATTCTGCGGCTTGTCGTTGCCGGCTTCGATCACCGCCGTACAACTGGCGATGCGCGCGGCGGTCGACGCGCCCTTGCCGATGCACGTGTTCCACTGCGGGTGCTGGGCTTGAGCAGACGCCGGCGCGGCAATCAGGGTGAACGCCGCTGCGAGAACGATGCTATTGGTGTGCCGAAATCCCCAGGTCATGCCGTCCCTCAATTTACGCAAACTTAGGCGGGCCCTCTCTTTTTGCGGAGAGTCACTTCGATTACTAAACCGAAGTGGAATGCAGGTGCTGAGGATTTGGCCGGTAACATTAATGTGCGTGCCGCTTTTTTCGCGATCATTATCGCACGCGACATGCGGCGGGCCAAGGTACCCCTGCCGGTCGCAAACTAGGGCTAGGTTGTGTCCGGGGTGTGGCGTGACGGCGCGTCGGAAAGCCGCGTCGTTAACGAACCTGTGCGCCTTGCGGCATGTTGGGCATGGAACTTTTGCCGCCGCCGTTAATTATTAATCCTGGAGATTTCCTGCCTTCCCCGATGTTCTGGCATCCGTTTCAGAATCCGACTACAATTTCAATAGCCACCGTCAGCGGGCCATAGAAAAAACCCGCTACGGCCGCTTCGCCAGTGTATGTCGGGGTGCTTGGCGGCAGGTCTGCGTGCAACGCTATGAATTTGATCCTAGTCAAGATGTTTGCGACGGCTCTGGCTCTGGGTCAAGTCACGACCCGGCCTGACGCTATCAAGATGGAATTCGACCCGGTTTACGACCAGGCTGAGGTCGTCGACATCCTCAAGGACGGCTGCGTGCATATGCGCAAGGCCTTCGACCTCGAGGACATCAAGCTCGACGAGCTGATCGAGACGGCGCTGGAGGATCCTTCCGTCGTCGCCGGAGAGAGCAAGAGCTTTCGCGGCATCAATTTCGACGACCTGCGCATCGCTTACAAAGAATTCTGCACCAATCAACCGACAGAGAACTCGCACTTCGACATGGGCGAGGTGATCACATTCTACAACAAGACCGTTACCGACCTTCCCGACCACATGCAGCTCAAGGGGCTCAAACTGCCGGGGACGACGGAGATTCTCGACAGCAAAGGCGGTCGTTTCGCCGAATTGTTTGAATCCGATCAGCGCCGGGTCTGGGTGTCGCTGGACGAAATACCCGACTACGTGCAGAAAGCCTTCGTCGCGGCGGAGGACAAGCGATTCTATCAGCACCGTGGGATCGATGAGCGCGGGCTCATCCGCGCATTCATCTCAAATTTGGCGGAGCCTGGCCGGCCGCAAGGCGGCTCCACGATCACGCAGCAGGTGGCGAAAAACCTGCTGGTGGGCGACGAGGTCAGCTACGAGCGTAAGATCCGGGAGATGATCGTGGCGGTGCGCCTCGACCGCGCGCTTACCAAAAACGAGATTCTCGAAGTCTACATCAATTCTATCTATCTCGGCCGCGGCGCCTGGGGCATCGACATGGCCGCGCACGCCTATTTCAAGAAGCCGGCCTCCGACCTCACCGTCGCCGAGGGCGCTTTCCTGGCCGGGATGGCGAAAGGCCCCGCTTCGTTCAGTCCCGACCGCTTTCCCGTGCGCGCCCGCGCGCGGCTCGCCTATGTCCTTAAGCGCATGCAGGAGGACAAGTCGATTAGCGAAGAGCAATTCACGCAGGCAATGAGCTCGCCGCCGCGCGTCGCCCTTTACGAAAAGCCGCGCCGCCAGACCGGCTTCCATTTCGTCGATCATCTCGCCCACGAAGCGAAGACGCTGGTGGGCATGCAATCGCTCACGGTGCAATCCTACACCGTGCGCTCCACCATCAACCAGAAACTGCAACAGGCAGCCGAGGCGGCGCTGCAAGAGGGGCTCGCGCGCTACGAGATCGCCGCCGACCGGACGAAATTCGAGGGCCCGGAAACGAATCTATCGCAAGCCATCCAACGCATCGACGCGGAGCAGAAAACTCGCGCGCTCAGGCGGGATAGAGTGGTGCGGTCGCTATGGCAGATCGCCCTGCAGAATGCGCAACTGCCACTCTATGACGTGCATTGGACGCCCGCCATCGTGCTGGACAAGCGAAACAGCGACGGCGACAGCGACAAGGGCGGCTTGCGGGTGGGGCTGGCCGACGGCCGTATACTGCCGCTCGTGACGCCCAAGGAGGTCGATCGCCGCAAGCTCAGCCAATATGACGTGATCTACGTCAAGGTGGCCGACGGCAAGAGCAAGCACGACGCCTACGCCGAATTGCGCGTCCGGCCCAAAGTGCAGGGCGCCGCCATCGTGCTTGAAAACAAGAGCGGGCGCATCCTGGCCATGGTCGGCGGCTTCTCCTTTCCGCTCAGTCAGCTCAACCGCACGACGCAGTCAAAGCGCCAGCCCGGTTCGTCCATCAAGCCGCTGACCTACCTCGCGGCTTTGCACAAGGGATTGCAGCCGGACACGCTGGTGCTGGATGCTTCGGTCACCCTGCCGCCGATCGGGGACACGGGCAACGCAAGATCAGGCCAGTATTGGAGCCCAAAGAACTACGAAGGCGGGGCCCGAGGCGTGATGACGCTGCGCAGCGCCCTTGAGAACTCCCGCAACATGGTGACCGCGCGTTTGCTGAAGGGCGCCATCGACGAGAACCCGAGGGAAAGCCTATTCAAGGTCTGCGACCTGGCCGAGGAAGCGCATCTCTATCCGGAATGCATGCGGCTCTATCCTTTCGTGCTCGGCGCACAAGCCATACGCATGATTGACCTGGCTGCTTTCTATGCGGCCATCGCAAGCGAGGGCGCGTATCATCAGCCCTATGCGATCGAGGCCATTGAGCAGAAGGATCGCGCGATCTACCGCCATCCCACGCCGTCGCCGACGTGGCTCGCCTCCGGCGATCGGGTCGCCTTCTACCAGCTCAGAACTATTCTCGAGGGCGTCGTGGCCCGAGGCACGGCGCAATCGCTGAGCCACTTGACGCAATATATCGGCGGGAAGACCGGCACCACCGACAACGAAAACGATGCCTGGTTTGTTTCTTTCACCGGCGATGTCACTGTGGCCGTTTGGGTCGGTTACGACAATCTCAGCGGCAAGCGCACGCTTGGCAGCGGAGGAACGGGCGGCCGGGTGGCCGCGCCCATCGCCGAGCCGATCATTCAGGCGAGCTGGCTTTATTACGCTCCGAAGACCCCGCTTCCGCCGCCGTCGTCCGAGGCTCGGCGGAAACTCCAGCCGGTGCAGGTGGGCGGCAGGGGCAGCGGCGGATTTACCGAATATCTCCGGACCAACGCCATGGGCAAGGTGTTGGATACTAAATATGCCCTTGTCAGCAGGTATGCTGCTGAGAAGGACGAAACTCGCGGATCTGTAGACGACGCCCCGCCGGCCAGCTCGTCGGGATTCTCGTTATTCGGGTGGCCAAGCCGGCCACCCGGCAACCGCAATCCAAACAGCATGCTTTTGCGCGAGGAAGATCGTTTTTAGATATTGGCCCCGGCCAACCGCGTGCTCATTTGGGCAAAACTTCAGACGGTGATGATCATGTGGATGCGCCATACGGTTTTTCTGCTCGGCATCGCAGCTTCGGTCTGCAATGCCCAGGCACAGGAATTTGAGGTGGTCAAAGTGCTGTCGGTCGCGGGCTTTCCCATTGCTGACCTGAAGCCGCAGATGATCATCTTCAACGACCACCGCAATGATGAAATCGCGGAGGGCAACAGCGGTTTCATCCGTTTCGAGGATTGGGGACGGGTGAAGCCGGCGCAAAAGCAGCTTCTGACTCTCTATCCGAACTATACCGAGGCCACGGTCACCCGGACGATGGAGGGAATGACCACGACTTACAAGGACAAGCTGGAACTATATATCGCCGAGGCGCGTTTCATTTTGCCCAAGCGGGCGGAGTCGATTGATCTCAAGCATTACGCGACGCTTCCCTTCCTGAAAAAAATCGACCCCCAGATCGAGCATCAGATCATCACGCCCTCCGAACTCAAGATCCTCAACGAGGAACGCAATTGGAACAACCGGAACCCGCAGCGGGAGTGGTGCGAAGGCAGCGCGGTTACGCTGTGCATCCGTTCCCGCTACAAGCTGGAAGGCAAGATTCCCATGGGCATCGCGCTGGCCAATAAGCTGCGGGATAGCGACAGGAAGCTTTCCGACTATATCGAGTTCGAAAACGAGCTGAGAGTCCTGCCGCCGGGGGAATTCGACGAAGCGGCGGTGAAAAAGCTCACCGGAATCGATGCGCCGGTCGCGGCAGTGCTTGAACAGAATATATTTTCAGTGAACCAGATTATGCGGTTCGGCAAGTTTCTGGCCATCATTCAGGCACATCCGAGCAATCCCGACAGTACGGTTACGACGGGCATGGTCGCGCTTGCGGTCAGCGCCACGACGCTGGAGATGAAAAGGAACTATGAAGACGTCCCGGTGCTGCGCAACCTGGTGCCCGCGCAGGTGCTGCTGGGAAACAGCTCCTTCAATACCGGCAATTCCATCAGCGCCGGGCTTCCCGTCTACGCCCGCAACCGCATCAAGGCGATCGCGGGGATTCTCAGCCGGGATTGAAGGCAAGATTTCGCCTCTCGCCGATCGGACGTTGGCCGGTCACTCCCAAAGATAACAAGAAAACATCCCGGGTTCTGATGCCGTCCACGGTTTCATTTCGGCTCATGGTCCAAGACGTGAATGCCCGGCACAAGAGTCTACACTCGGGCCCGCCGAAGGCGTGACCCGGGGTTTGCCGGGCATGACGATAAAAACTTCTGGGGCGACCGCGTTGCGGGCGTCACGGGGCCTAAATCAAGCGCTCAGTGCGGCAGACGACGCGCGTAGTGTGCGCTCAGCGCGGCGTTTCGCGGGGCACCACGTAAGCCAGCACGCGAGACTTGGGATAAACGGCCTCAGCAACCCGGTTGTTGTGATTTCCCGAAACGATGATGGGATTTCCCTCCCCGTCCGTGCCGCGCACGATGCCGAGGTGGCCGCTGTTCGGCCCCCCGCGCGTGAAGATGGCGATAGCGCCGACGCGCGGCCCGTCTATTTTCTGGCCGTATTTCAGGTAGGAACGGGCGGCGCGTGACCCGGTAGCCTCAATCCCGATCTTGCGCAACACCATGTTCATGAAATCGGCGCACCACAGCGTCGGCGGCAGGCCGAGCGTTTTTGCATTGGCGCCCATATACCGCAACGCCTCCAGCAGTGCCTCCGGCGATCCCAGGCCGGTATAGACGGTATCGTCCACATATTCGCGCTTGCCGATGCTCTTTGGCTGCTCCGCGACCGGCGGTGCGTCATAAGCGACCCGCGTCTTCTCGGGGGGAACATAGGCAGGCTCGGGGTTTGCATTGCGCGCGTCGCTCCGCATAGTGGTGGGGCCAAGGCTGGCGCGCCTTTCCGCGGGAGCGTTATCCGCGTTTGAAGGAAATTGCTTCGCCTGCGGGAAATTGACGCCGTCATGGCGCGTCGCGTCGCTCACTGCCGCGGGCAGGCCAAGACTGGCATGGACCTGCTTGTCTTCAGCCTGTTTTTCCTCCCGCTCGCCTTCGCTGGCGATTTTCAATTCCTCCACCGGCAGCGGGCCGATGGCTGGCGCCGGCATGTCGGCCGCCGCAGCGGGCGAGCCGAGACTGGCGTGGCCCTGCTTTTCTTCGGCTTGCGTTTCTTCAGCCTGCGCTTCTGCGCCCTGCGTTTCCGCAGATCCGGCTGCGCCGTCGATCTTCATATCCGCGATATCCTCGGCCGACAGTGGATCGGCAGCCGCCGTCCGCGTGTCGCTTACTGGTAAGATCGCGCTCAAGCTGGCAAAAATGGGCTTCTCTGATGGCCCCGCCGCGCTCGGGTTTTTGAGTTCCGGCGCCGGCGTCTTGCTCGGAGTTGCCGGCGCGCCGAGACTGGCGACCACGAGCTTCTCTTCAAGCTTATCCGCGGTGATGCTGCCGATCGGGTTGCGCGGCGGCACCCCGTTCGTGATCCAACCGCTTAGGGAGGTAACGGTCGTCAAGGTAGGCGGCACGTTTTTAGCGAGCCACCCGCTCAACGGAGCCCCGGGAGACCCGATCGCAGTGGCAGGCGGTACCACTGTGGTTGCTATGACGATCACGATCGGCGCAAGCAGCACGCGCTTAACAAGCCGAGCCATGTCCTACTCCCCCCCACTCAACTCACTCCCATTCCCCCGAATGGGTAGTTTCTCAGTTATCTATCCCTGTAATCCCGCTCTTTTAGGCCGCATCTACAATGCGGCGCGGGCTATGCAGGGACGGCATTTCCAGCCATCTTTTGATTGAATGGTAGGACAAGCAAGGAAATAACGCAACCGTGATGGTAAATCTTAACTTATGGTTAACGATATAAGGGGCTGAGAGTTAACGTCTTTTCGGTATTCCTTTGGCATGCGCGGAGCATGCGGAAAGCCTGCCACAATTACGTCTGAGATGTTTGAGAGCCGCCGTTTTGCCACCGGCCCGCAGGTTCGAAAAGTGAAGAAGCTCAAACCGCCTGCGCTTTCGGCTCCGGTGAACGGTATTTCGCGCAAAGCTGCTTCCATCGCTCCACGCGCTTCTTCTGCCGCTCGATGACCGCCTCGGGAATGTCGAGGAAGGGCGGACGCAGCGGGCCGGGATCGACATAGCCCGCCAACTTGGTCGCGATCTTCGACGCCGTCTCGCGCCACGACATATCAACCGGCACGCCGGGAGCCGGCATCATGTCGAGCGTGATGGCCTCGGCCAGTTCACGATCGCCGCGCTGCACCGCGTCGCGCAGCGCGAGCTGCGGCCACGGTCCCATCCAGGCGTCGATCGACCAGAATCCCGCCGCGCCGAGATCGGCGAGAGCGAAATACTGCGTCTGCATGACGAAGACGCTCATCTTGCCGCGCACGATCTTTTGCAGCTTCAGGAATTCTGGCAGATCGCGGTGGCTATCCTTCATGCCGATCACCGCCGGATTCTTGGTGATCTCGATGAATGCTTCGACCGGGATCTTGATGTTGTGCAGAGTAGGGTTGTGATAAATCATAATATTTAATTTCGGAAACATCTCGCCGATCTCGCGGAAGAAGCGCACCGCGTTATCCACCGTGGACGGAAAATAAAACGGCACGCCGACCAGCACGCCGTCCGCGCCCGACTTCTCCACCACCTTCATTTTCTGCACCACCTCGCGGCTGTTCAGCGAGGTCACGCCGACGAAGACCGGCACGCGCTTCTTCACGGCCGCCACGGTCTCATGCGCGAGCATGCTGAACTCATCGGGCAAGAGCGTATGGAACTCTCCGAAGCTGCCCGCCGCCGCGATCACGTTGGCGCCGTCATGGATCATGCGGTCGAGGCCCTTGTGCAGCTTGCCCACGTCCACGGTGGAGGTGGCGCGGATATCGGCCGCGTCGTCGGTGGCAAACGCCGGCATCATCGCCATCAGCCCGCCGATATCTTTTGCGCTCAGCATGGTTGCAATCTCCTCGTCGCCGCAGGTCTCAGCCGCCGTTTAAAAATTTCAGCTTTCCTGCCCATTTGCGCTTGATCTGCTCGGAATATTCCTTGTCGATCGCGTTCACCTTGGGGAAGTCGTCCTTCCAGTGGTAGGGCCGCACAGCATAGATGATAATGCGGCTGTTCGTCATGTTGTGGGCTTCGCGCCGTTCCGGCAGCAGCATGGGGTCGATATGGCCGGTCCACATGCCGTCGATGATGTCAGTCGCGGTCTTCGGATCCCAGCGCGTGGACAGCGCCCACATCACCTCCACCGGATTGGTGATGTCGATGTCGTCGTCCACGACGATGATGATGCGTCCGAGATAGGCGCTGGAGCCGCAGCCCGCCGCCACCAGGCCCGCCATCTTGGCGTGCCCGGCGTGCATCTGCTGGATCGCGATCACATTGATGAAGCGCATGCCGCCGCCCGGCATCTTCCACACGCCTTTGATCCCCGGCACGCCCGCGGCTTCGAGATCGTCCCACAGGCCCGCGGCGCGCAGCAGTGCGGAGGCGGCGGTGCCGTAATAGGTGCCCGGATGGGTCGGCTTGGCCGGCGGCTGGCCGGTCACGATCGGGCTGTTGCGGTGATAGATCGCCTTCACCTGCAATACCGGCTCCGGCCCGGTCGAGGTGTAATAGCCCGGCCATTCGCCGAACGGCCCCTCGGTCACCGAAACCTCCTCCGGCGGCGGCATGAAGCCCTCGAACACCAGCTCGGAATCGGCGGGGAAGGGGAGGCCGGTCACCTTGCCCTTCACCATCTGGATCGGCCGGCCCAACCGCGCGCCCGCCGCCGCGAACTCCGACACATGCTCTGGCGGCGTGGAAGCCGCCGCCGCGCCCAGCACCGGCGCCTGGCCGACGCTCACCACGATCGGGCAATGCTGGCCCTTTTCCCAATATTTTTTGCGGATGGTGTCGCCGTGCTTGCCGGGCTCGATGAAGATGCTCACCGTCTTTGAATCGTGCACCTGCACGCGATAGGTGCCGGCGTTCACCCAGTCGCTGTCCGGGTCCTTGGTGATGACCATGCATTCGGTGCCGATATATTTGCCGCCGTCACCTGCGTTCCATTTCGGCGCGGGAAATTTCAGCACGTCTACCTGATCCCCGGTCATGACATTCTCCATGACCGGGCCGGTTTCTACGATCTCGGGCGGGATCGGCTGCGTATTCTTGCGGCGGTGCTTGCGATGGGCCTGCACCCGCTCCAGTCCATGCCCCTCGGCCAGCGCCTTGGACGAGCGCACATTCACTGCGACCCGATAATCCGCCGGATAGCCCTTGATCTTCTGGAACAGCAGGATCGGCGGCATCTGCTTCTGCAGGCTCAGCAGATAGAGCGCGCCCATTTCCAGATTCGGATCGGCGCCCTCGATGACCTCAAGCTCGCCCATTTCGTCGGCCAGTTCGAGGCACTTGCGCAGATCGCCGAGCGCGGCGAGACGCCTTGCCTGCTCGTTGGATTCCGACATTCGCGCTCCCTCCCACGCTCTATTTTTCTTGCGACGCGCGCGACCTACTGGCCTTCCTTGAAGTCGGGCGATGCCTCGGTCTGCTGCAGATCGGACGCCAGATATTCCTGAATCGGCACGTTGATGAAGGCCGCCCAGACCGAGGCCTTGTCCGGATCGAGATTAAAATGCTGGTGCTCGACGCCTTCCGGCTTCATCGGCAGCAGCACGAGATCGCCTTTCTCCCAGTCCCAGCGCTCGCCGTCGACAATGGAATAGCCAAAGCCCTCTAAAACATAGATGAGCAGGCCGCCCTGGTGCCGGTGCTTGCCGGAGCGGGTCTTGATCTCGTGGGTGAACACCCGCCACTGCTGCAGCGGCGTGTCCTTGAAGGTTACGGGATCGAGATAGAAGCGCAGCTTCCCCTGGCGCGACTGGAACACTTCACGCTCCGCCGCCCGGACGACGACCGGTCCGCTGAGATTGCGCTCCTTCAATTCCTTACGCTGGCGCATGACGCGCTCGTAGGGGTTCTCATGGATTGGCGGGCGCTCGCGCTCTCTCGTTCTTTCGATCTCAGCCATTCTTCCCTGATCCTTCCTGACCACTGTTTTCCATGCGCAGCGCTTCGAGCGCGTCGGCCACGGTGGGCGCAGCGACATCCTTGAACCCCGTCCGCCGCAGCGCGATCCGCTTAGCGTCGTCGCAAAGCTGCTTCAGCCGTGCGCCGGAGAAACCGTCAGTCTTCGGCGTGATGGCCTCGACGATCTTCTCAAGCTCCGGCGACTTTTCGGAATTCGCCGTCCGCAGTCCGATACGCAGAATTTCCTTGCGCTCCGCGGCGCTGGGAAGCCCGACCGCGATGTGCAGGCCGAAACGTCCCGGCCGCAGAATGGACGGATCGATCAGATCGATACGGTTGGTCGCGCCCAGCACGATCACGCGCGAGAGCTGCTCCACCCCGTCAAGCTCCGCCAGCAGCTGGCCCACCACCCGGTCGGTGGTCATGGAGCCGCTATGCTGCCCGCGAATGGGCGCGATGGCTTCAAGCTGATCGAAGAAGATCACCGTCGGCGCCACCTGCCGGGCGATGCGGAAGATCTGCCGCACGCCTTCCTCGGACTCGCCGAGCCATTTGGTGAAGATTTCCGGCCCGTCCACCGAGATGAAATTGACCCCGCATTCATTGGCGATGGCTTTCGCCAGCAAGGTCTTTCCGGTGCCCGGCGGGCCGTAGAGCAGGGCGCCCACATGCGGCGGCAGCCCGCTCGCCGACAAGAGCTGCGGGTTGCGTAAAGGCAGTTCCACCGTCTCTTGCAGCCGCTTCTTGACGGCATCGAGTCCGCCGATATCGCCCCAGGACACGTCGGGAATGGTAATCAGCGTCTCACGCAGGGCGGAGGGCCGCGTCTGCGACAGCGCCTGTTCAAAGTCCTCGCGCTCCACCCGCAGGTCTTCCAGCGGAATCCGGAAGGCGGCTCGGTAGTCCGTAAGATTTCCCGCCCCGCGCCGCATGGCGCTCAGCCCCGCGTCGCGGCAAAGCTCCATCAGGTCGGCGCCGAGAAAGCCGTGGGTGCGCTTGGCGATCTCGTCGAGGAAAGCCTGCGCTGCGTCCGACAGCGGCATTTCGCGGGTATGGATTTCCAGAATCTCGCGCCGGCCGGAGGCATCCGGCGGGCCGATGAAAATCTCGCGATCGAAGCGGCCCGGCCGCCGGAAAGCGGGATCGACGGCATCGATCCGGTTGGTCGTGCCGATCACGATCACCGAATCCACGCGCTTGAGCCCATCCATCAGCGCCAGCAATTGCGTCACCGTGCGCGTGTCGGAATGCGCGCCGGTCTCGCCGCGCTTGGGCGCCATCGCATCCAATTCGTCGATGAAGATGATGGAGGGCGAATGATGGCTCGCCTCGCTGAACATGCGCCGCAGGTTTGCTTCCGTCTCGCCGGTATAGGTGCCGACCACGTCGGGGCCGTTGATGTAATAGAAGCGCGCGTCCACTTCGTTGGCCACTGCGCGCGCCAGATGCGTCTTGCCTGCGCCGGGCGGTCCATAAAGGATGATGCCGCGCGGCGGATTGATGCCGAGATGGCGGTAGACGTGCGGATATTTCAGCGGAAGCTGCACCAGCTCGCGAATGAGCTTGATCTGTTTCCCGAGCCCGCCGACGTCCTCGAAGGTAACGTCGAACGCACCATCCGGCAGGTGCGAGTCATGATAGTTGAGAATGATCTCGGTGGTTTCCCCCACATAGCCGGGGCCGTCCGCGACCTTCTGCACTTCATAGGTCGTGCCGGCGTGTGAATTGGGGAAGGGAACATAGATCACCGCGCCGAGGCTGGCCGGCGTCCGGCTTGCGATCAACGCTTTCTTGATGTGCGGCACGAGATCATGCGCCATCGACACGTCAATGGCAGGCCGCAGCTCGATGCTCTTGAGCTGCCCGACCTCCGCGGTTTCGATCTCCACCGACTCATTAAGATGCGCCTTCAGCGCCTGGCGCACGAAGCGGTCCAGCCGCACGACGCCTGAATCCTGGTCGCTTTGCAGCGGGGCATCGAGGCGCACCACGATGCTGCGCCCGCGGTCGGTGGCGATGCGAACGGTGGCGTCGGCCGCGAGGCCGAGCTTCTGCATCAGCGCAGGATCGAGCCGGATGGCCAGGCGCGCGCCGCTGGCGAAATCATTGGCAAGATGATCCACGCTGGCGTGCACATGTGCGCGCCCGCCATGCGCATGAGCGCCCTGTCGGTCGTGGATCAACTCATCCATTCAATCAACGCCTATACTCAGGGGCGTCTTCAAGCTGCTCGAAGCCGCAACCGCGATCGACCGTAGTGCATTCCAGCCAGTTCGGTTCGGCGGCGATGAATTTCACCGGCTTCTGCGGGTCCGTATTGAAGTGCTGCACGATGATGCCGTCGCTGCGCAGCGGCAGGTTAAGCACGTCTCCCGCCTGCCAATGGTGCTTCACGCCGTCGATGGTGGTGTAGCCCTTGCCTTCCAGGATCATGATCACCTGGCCACCCTGGAATTTGAGCCGGCCGGAGCGGCTGCCGGGCGGAATCTCCTGCTGGAAGAACAGCATCACCGACAGCGCGGTGTCCTTGATCGAGGGATGCAGATACCAGCGCATCTGCCCTTGCCGGCTGTTTTCCAGCGGCAGGTCTGCCTCCTTCACCACTTGCAATGCGTCCTTGGTCTGCGCGCGCTGGCGGTCGCGCAGCGCGAACAGCTCGTCCCAGTGATTGACCTCGGCCAGCTTTTCCTTGCGGCTCTTTCCCATGGCATCCTTTTCCAAAAAGTGGCTCCGGTCGGCGCTTACTGTAGCCGGTTGTACAGCTTGCGCGAATTCCCGCTCAGGATGGCTTTCTGCATGTCTTCATCGATGCAGTCCGGATTCTCCACCACCCAGTTGGCCGGGTCCAGGGTCTGGTGCGGCCAGTCGGAAGAGAAGCAGAACAGATCCTTGGCGTGGCACATCTCCAGCAGCCAGGCAAAGTGCTTGCGGTTCTTCGGGATGGTGATGGGCTGGGTCGAGAAGCGCACATTCTCGAGGATATATTCGCTCGGCATCTTGTGCAGCTTCTTCTCGCCGGTCGCCAGCTTGCGTTCCACCAAGGCGATGTCGCCTCCGGAGCCCATGTAGAAATCGTCCAGCCGCAGCATCAGGTCGGGGATCCACCAATAGCCGCCTTCCTGGAAGATCACCTTCTGCTTCGGATATTTGTCGAACATGCCCTGCACGATCATGGCGGCGAGATGCGCCATGCAGTTGCCCGCGGGCGCATTGCCGAACAATTCGATCCAGGTGCGCGCGCCGGTCCACAGCGGCGTGAAGTGCGGGAAGAAGCCCTCGCTATGGCATGTCAGCGTCAGGCCGAATTCCTGCATCGCGTCCAGGATCGGATCGCATTTGGCGTTGCCGAGCGGCTCGTAGAGCGAGCTGAACGACGTGTAGACGCTGACGAATTGCTTGTGATGTCCGACACGGCGGATTTCGGCCGCGCCCATCTGCGGGTCGCGGTGGCAGATCATCAGCGACGCCTTGATGCGATCGCTGACCGGGAAGACTTCCTTGATCAGGTAATCGTTATGCGCCGCGGCGACGGCCGCGATCACCGGCTCATTGAAGATGCTCTGCGGCCGGTTGTAGCCGGGATTGAGGATCACGATGTCGGTGCCGAACTGATCCATCACGCGCAGCACGTCGGCGGCGGTCGCGGCCACGCCGTGCGTATCCTGCCCCACGCCCGGCTTCTCGTTCGCCGGCTCCGGATTGTATTCGAGGCTGCCGACCGGATAGTGGAACAGCAGGCTCTTGAACGGCTCCTTCAGATAGCTGCGGATCGTCGTCCACGGCGGCGTGAAGTGAAAGTCCGTGTCGATGACTTCCATGGTGCGGATTTTCGGGTTGACCGGGTCGGGCTGGACCGCTTCCGCTTTCTCGCGCTCAAAACCGGTGTGGGATGCTTCGTTCATGGCCTTATTCCTTTTTCAGCCGCATCACGGCGGCGCTCATGCGCACAGGATCACCTGGTCGCCGTCCATCTTCACTTCATAGGTCCGTATTTTCTCGTTCGGGTCGTAGCAATGCGTGCCGGTCGCGAGATCGAACGCCCAATTGTGCCAGGGGCAGCGGACTACCTTGCCGCCGTCGGTGATCTCGCCCTCGCACATGGAGGCGCCCTTGTGCACGCAACGATTGCTTATCGCATAGACCTTGCCGTTGGCGCGGAACACGGCGACGGTGGTCTTCCCCGCCTTGAAGGCGCGGCCCTTGCCTTCGGGAATGTCGTCGAGCTTGCCGAGCAGATATTCTTTCGCCACGTCCTTTGAACTCCTTGCAGCTATTCCGCCGCCGAAAGCTTTGCCGCCTGCGGCAGCACCTCGGCGCTATCCTCGGTCTCCTCGCGGTAGAAGCCGAGCGTGGTGAGAATGGGGGAGTCGCTGAGCGTGAACAGGATCGCCGGCTCGCGGCTTGATGCATTGACGTGCCGGTGCCAGGTCCAGTTCGGGATCGCCACCGTGTCGTGTTTTCCCCAGGCGATCTCCTTGTCGCCGAACACCGTGCGTCCTTCACCTTGCACGACGAAGGCAATCGAACTCGCCGTGCTGCGATGCAGCCTGCCCGAGAATCCCGGCGGCAATACCTGAATCTGGCACTTGATGGTGGGGAGCGCGGGGCCGCCGGTCAGCGGGTTGACGTATTCAAGCAGTTGCCCGTGATAGGGATCGGCCGGCTCGTTCTCCTGCGCTTTCAGCGCGCGCAGCGTTTCCTTCCAGGCATAGCGATAGGGCTGCGCGCCGCGCGTGTCGTTCCGGCTGGCGGACCGGAACAGCAGCGAAGGCAATGACTCCTGCCTGTTCTGCTCCTGCGCGATCTCGCCCGGCTCCTCGTAGAAATTCAAATTCATGCCCACGGTGAAGGGCACGTCGAGCGCGTCCATCCAGATCGCTTCGCGGTCGCTCTCGTTGTGGTGATCGTGCCACGACCATCCCGGCGTCAGGATCAGGTCATAGGACTCCATGGCGAGCGGGCGCCCGTCCACCACGGTGAAAACCTTCTCTCCGCCTTGGATGGCGAAACGCAGCGCATTGATGGTGTGGCGGTGCGCCCAGGCGATTTCTCCGGCTTTGACCACCTGCATGCCCGCCACCAGGTTTTGCGTCGTGCCCCTTTGCAGCTTGGGATTGGTGAACATCAGCGCGCGCCGCGCGGTATAGCTGTCGGTCATCGCCTCGCAGGCGCTTTGCAGGATTTTCTGCATGTCCTGCCATTTCCACACATGCGGCACGCCCGCCGGCATCGGCTCGATGAAGACCTGGCCGTTGGCGCCTTTGCGCACGTTCTGCGGGCGGTTGGCATCGATCTGCCATTGGCCGCGCAGATTGGCGGCGGCCATGCGCGCTTCCAGATCGCGCATACGCGGATCGGCTTCAGCCGTTGCCATGGGCGCTCTCCCTGTTGTCGAGCCGATCTTTGCAGCCCGTTGCCGCGTCAGCGGAAGGAAAATAGTATGGCTGCCATACTAACTTGTCAACGGCCGCCGTCTGTGCTCGGATCGCACAATCTAGCCTAGGGCCGGATTGCGGCCAACGAAGGGTTTTTAGCTATGGCGAAGGGGAAAGTGGCTCGGGCGGCGGGGGCGGGGCAGGCGGCGCAATCGGTTCCCGCCACGGCAGGGCTCGGCTTTTACCTGCGCGAGGCTTACCGCGCTTTCAGCCGCGAATTTCACGCCCACCTCGCGCGCCACGGTATCACCCACGCGCAATGGGTGCTGCTGTGGTTTCTCTCGCAAGCCGGCAGCTTGACCCCCTTGGAGCTTTCCCGCCGCGCCGGCATCCAAAAGGCGTCGGCCACCTCGGTCATCGACGCGCTGAAGAAGCGGCGCCTCATTCGCGGCGACCAGGACAGCGTGGATCACCGCAAGGTGAATCTTTACCTTACGCCGGCGGGCGTGGAATTGATGCAAAAGCTAATCGCTTGCGCTGTCGCGACCAATGCCGGCGCGCGCGGGAATTTTTCCGACAAGGAGCTTGAGACCTTGCTCAGGCTGTTGCGCGGCGTGACTGCCAATCTCGACGCTGCCGGCTCTGGCTCGTCCTAGAGCGACGTCTTGCCGACTGTCGACTCCCTCCCCCTGAAAGGGGGAGGGTTGGGGTGGGGGTCATTCAAAGAGATAGACCCCCACCCGACCGCTTTGCGGTCGACCTCCCCCTTTCAGGGGGAGGTAAGAAAGAGCGAACTCCGCGGCTACGGTCACAACGATATCGCTCTAACCTTCGCGCGATATGCCTCAGAACTTGCTCTCGTCGATATATTCGCCCATGCCGGACGTCACGCCGTTCTTCGCCAGCTCCTGCAGATAGAGCTTGTGGATGCGCGGGTCCTGCGCGGAGTATTCGATCTGGCAGCCGCCGGCCTTCACGTCCTGATCGACCCCGAGAAACACCTGCCGCTTCTGCGCCGTGAAAGGATAGCGCAGGCTGCCCATCGCCAGCGCGAGATAACGGGCAGGGTAGCGGCTGGTGTTGAAGTGCTGGTGGAAAATCTGATCGACCGGCGCGAACACCACGCCCGGCTGCCAGGCGATGCGGATGAAATCCTTGTCGCTCTCTTGCCAGAACAGCGAATAGCCCTCGCCCTTGAGAATGAGGACGTGGAAATCCGGCCCGTGCCGGTGTCCCTTCTTGTAGGTGCCGACCGGCATCTCCGAGGTATGCGCATGCATGATGCCCTCCGCCAGAGCGAAGCGCATGTTGGAGCTTTTTGCGCCGCGCCGGTCCCAGGCCTCCAGCTTGAAGCTGGCGACATCGGCGACGAAGTTCGTCTCCCACATGAAACGCCCGCGCTGTGTTTCGCACATCTCGCCCTCGCCGCGGAAATAGTTCTCCTTGCCGATGCGTTTGCGGAAAACCGCGGGGTTATTGAAAATGAAATCGTGGTCGTAGAACTGGTTCATCATGGCGGTGAGGTTGTTCGCCGAGATGAGCCGCGCTTTTTCCGCCCCTGAGCCGTTGAAATGCTGGTACGGCACGTTCAGCGGCAGCGCGAACAGGCTGTTCGGTCCCCATTCAAAACTGTGGGTCTTGCCCTCGATATCCACTTTCGTGCTGCCGTGGCCCGACAGCACGTAGATGACCTCTTCATAAAGGTGCCGCTGGGGAGAAGTTTTACCGCCCGCCGGCAGGTCGATCACGAACAGCGACATGAAGTCGCCGCGCCCCTTGAGGTGGATGAAGGCGGCGGGGACATCCATGCGGCCCCAGTGCTGGGTTTCGACGCGGTTGAGGTCAACGGCGAAATCCTCGGCGGTCGGCACGCCTTCGGCCCTCGCCCATTCCAGATAGGGATCGCGCAGAAAATTCGCGGCCAGAACCTCGGAACTGTCCGTGAGCGGTGACTTTTCCCGCTTGTTCATGCCTGCACTCTCCCGTGGAAATGGCTAGACAGGGCTAGCAAACTTTGCGAGTTTCTCAAAAAGCAAAATCGTTGTCGCATTTTCAACAGGGGTAGCATGGACAAAGTAGCATTTCCTTACCGTTCCTCCAGCCACCTCATCCTGCTGCATGTGATCGCCGAGTCCGGGTCATGGGAAAAGCACGGCCTCGATGTCGATTATGACCGCAAGATCGGGTCGGAGGACGCGCAGCGCGGCATCGAATCCTGCGAGCTCGAATTCTGCGGCGGCAATCACGTCTCGACCTATGGCCTGCGCGCGCGCGGCAGCAGCTGGGTCTACCTCGGCCAGACTGTCAATAACGTCTACCATCATCTTGTCGTCCGTCCCGATTCCGGGATCAATGGCGTTGCCGATATCCGTGGACGAAAGCTGGGCGGCGCCGGCTCGCATCCGATCCTCAACAACTGGCTGTATCTCAAGCAGCGCGGGCTAGACCAGGATCGCGACGATTACGAGTTGATCTGCCAGGAGGAATTCAAGCCCGGCACCATGGACGAGGTGGAAAGCGACAAGAAGCCGCCTCCGCTGTGGCAGTGGGTGAAGGACGGCATTGTCGATGCGGCCTTCGTCGGCGTGCCTGCAAGCCTCTTCGCCAAGCAGGCGGGGCTGAAGATAATCGACGTCGAACCGCTGCCGATGATCCAGTTCAGCAGCGTCTCAACCAACCTCAAGTTCGTGCAGAAGCACCCCGAAATCGTGGAGCGCTTCCTCAAGGGACTGCTGGAAGGCATTGCCTTTTTCAAAAACCGGCCGGAGGAGTCCATCGACATCATCCAGCGCCGCTACACCAAGAGCGGCCAGATGAATCGCGAGCAGGCGGCCTTCACCCACCAGGCCCTTTCGAGCGTGCTGGAGTCGAAGCTCTATCCGACCATGAAGGCGATCTCGAACGTCTATGAGGAAGCGCTGCGCCAGGACAAGGACGCGGCTAAGGTCAATCCCATGGAGCTTTGGGATATGCACCATGTCCGGCGTCTCGACGATGCAGGCTTCATCGACAATCTCTACGGCGGCCAACGCGCCGCCGGTCATCACCATAAGAAAAGCGAGGCGACGAGTAAGGATGTCAGCGGCAAGATCACGGAGTCGGCAGCGGTCGGCCATACCGGCTGCGACGACGCCTGCGCCGCCACCCACTGAACGAGGGAGGAAGACAATGAAGCGCTTCATACTTGGCCTCGCTGCGGCACTGTCCATGTGCACGGCGGCGGCCGCGCAGGCCCCGGTCACATTCGCGGGTAAAAGCGTCACGATGATCATCGGCTACGCGCCGGGTGGCGGCACCGACGCATCCGGGCGGCTGATCGCGCAGTATCTCGTCAAACATCTGCCGGGCAGCCCCAATATCATTGTGCACAACATGCCCGGCGCGGACGGCGTTACTGCGATGAATCATTTCTTCAATCAGGTGAAGCCGGACGGTTTCACGCTGACGATGGGATCGAGCACACAGGGCGACCCGGTCGTCTATAAGCAATCGCAGGCCCAATACGATCCAACCAAATTGGAATTCATAGGCGGAATTGGACGCGGCGGCTCCACCGTGGTGATCCGGAAGGACGCCGAGGCGCGCCTCTATGACAAGAGCAAGCCGCCGGTCATCATGGGGTCCGTCGGCGGCATTCCGCGTTCCGGCATGCAGACCACTGCTTGGGGCATCGACCTCCTTGGCTGGAACGCGAAATGGGTAACCGGCTATCCGGGCACCAATGAGCTGTTCTTGGCGCTCGAGCGCGGCGAGATTGACATGACCGCGAGCAGCAACCTGTTTCAGGTGCGCAAGCTGTTAGAGACCGGCTTGGTGAAGGTGCTGACGCAGACCGGCACCATGGAAAACGGGAAGATCGTCAGCCGCTCCGAGTTCAAGGACGTTCCGGCTTTCCCCGACATGGTGGAAGGCAAGGTCAAGGATCCGCTGAAGGAGAGGGGCTACAAGTACTGGTTCAGCCTGGTCGTGCTGGACAAATGGCTTGCGCTTCCGCCCGGCACGCCTGCCCCGATCGTGGCAGCCTACCGCGAGGCATTCACGAAACTGTCGAAGGATAAGGAATTCCTCGAACTCGGCAAGAAAATCAGCCAGGATTTCGAGACCCAGGACGGGCCTGGCGTCGCCAATGTGATCAAGACGCTTGGTGAAACCCCGCCCGAGGCCATCGCTTACATCAATGCGATGCTGAAGGGCCAGGGCCTCGGCAACTGATGACTGAATGATGTCATCCCGGCCGAGCGCGAAGCGCGAGAGCCGGGACCTATGATGATGTGTTTCTGGGTCCCGGATCGGCTCGCAAGCTCGCCGTCCGGGATGACAAAAGAGAAGAAAGCACGGCCGCCCTCGACGGTGCGGCCGTTTTTTTCAGCCGCTGGTCGGCCTTGCGCCCAGCGCCGCGCCTGCGTGCCGGTCTTCGCCGGACGGGATGTGCAGGTCGATCACGCAGAGCTTGCCCGCGCGCAGCGCCGCGACGCCCCTGTCGATGGCTGCTTTGACATCGGCTGCGTTCTTCACCGGGCCGATGCCGACGCCCCCCTGCGCTTCGGTGAGCTTGGCAATGTCGGGATCCGGATCGGCGACGCGCTGGCCGATCCAGCGGTTCTTTGGCTCGCGCCCGCGCGTGCGCGCCACCGTCTCCTGGTGCAGCTCGTCGTTGAAATAGGACAGGTTGTTGTTGATGAGGATGAGCAGCGGAATGCCGTAATGCGCCGCGGTCCACAGCGCATTCGACCCCATCATGAAATCGCCGTCGCCCAGCACCGATACTGCCAATTTCCCGCGCTCTTGCAGCGCCAGCGCCACGCCGATGGAAATGCCCGGCCCCGAGCCGATGCCGCCGCCGCCGTCCTTGCCCATGTAGGAAACCGGATGCTGCAACGGCCAGATGTCGATCGGCCATCCCTTGCACAGGCTGGCGAAACCCACTTCATTCGGATCGTTGAAGGCCGCGCGTAGTGTGGACGCCACGAGGTTCAGCGTGATGGCGCCGCTGTCGCCTTTGGGCGGCTTCACCGGCCCGCGTGCGCGCCACGGCTCCTTGCGGCCGGGTCCGAGCGCGTCGAGCAATTCCGCCACCGCCACGTCCGGGTCGCAGGCCATCGACACATCGGCCGGGGCCAGCCCCTGGTGATCCATGTTGAAGCCATTGGCGAGGTGAGGGTCGAGCGTCGCGCTGATGACTCGCGCCGACACTTTGCCCACTGCCTGCCCCTGTTTCATTGCTCCCGCCAGATCGATCCAGTCCAAGGCCAGGATGAGATCGGCCTCGCACAGCAACTCCCGCGCGCTTTTGCTCAAGACATTGAATGGCGCAACCACATGCGCGGGATGATCGGTCGGGAACATGGCGCCGGACTTCAAGTCGGTCATCACCACGGCGCCCAGCCGCTCCGCCAATTTGATCCGCGCCTGCCACGCGGCGTCGCTGCGCTTGCCGCGGCCGATCAGCATTACTGGCCGCGCGGCCTTGGTGAGAAGTGCGGCTGCTTTTTCGACGGCGCCGCGTGCGGGCCGGCCCGGCTCCGGCGCGGTGAAGCGCGCAAGGTCGGGCCAGTCCGGCTCTTTTTCCAGCTTGGATTCCTGCAAGCCGGCATCAAGGCAGATATAGACCGGGCCTTTCGGCGCGGTGCGGGTGAGGATATTGGCGCGCGCCATGCCCTCCACCAGCGCTTGCGGCGACGAGGGCAGGTCGTCCCATTTGACGAAGGAACGTACCAGCGCGCCCTGGTCGCGCGTCGTATGGATCCAGTCGATCCAGGGCCGCCGCTGGGTATTGTCGAGCGGCCCGGTTGCGCCGATCACGAGCATCGGCGCCCGGTCGCACCAGGCATTGTACATGCTCATCATGCCGTGCATCAGCCCGACATTGCTGTGCAGCGCGCAGGCCATCGGCTCGCCGGTGACCTTGGCATAGCCGTGCGCGATGGCGACCGCATGGTCCTCGTGCAGGCAAAGCAGCATGCCCGGCCGCTCGTTGCCGAGATGGTTGACCAGGCTGTCGTGCAACCCGCGATAGCTGGCGCCGGGGGTTAGGCTCACATAAGGAATCCCCATGCGGCGCAGCATCTGCGCCGCGACATCGCTGCCCCAGGCGATTTTCTCGTCGGGCTGTCCTTCAGGCCGGTCCAATTGCATCTGTCACCTCATGCCGCAGTTTCACTTCCCATATTTTGGGCTAGAAAAACAGCGGGTTTCACATGGCCATCGACCAAGGATGCATTCACGCTTCAGGCCGCTTTATTTTTTCTGACGACGTCGGCTGTTGCAGCCAATCGGCGATGACGCCGCCATAGTCGCGCATGTAGTGCAGAAACCAGGCCGTATGGCGGCCTGGATTCGCTTTCTGGTCGGCCACCAGATCGGACAGTGAAATCCATTTCCATTCGCTGACCTCGGCGGCGTCCGGCGTGACCCGTCCGTCATGCACGCCGCCGAAGACATGCACGACCTCGTCCTCGATCAGATCATTCGATACCTCGGCGCGATAGCTGGTGACGAACAGCGGCACGAGCCGGCAATCGACGCCCATTTCTTCTGCCAGACGCCGCTGCGCCGCAATGGCGGCGCTTTCATCCGGCCGGGGATGGCTGCAACAGGCATTAGCCCACAATTCCGCCGAATGATATTTGCCGGCCGCGCGCCGCTGCAGCAGCATCAGCCCCTCGGAATTGCGCACCAGCACCGAGACGGCGCGATGCGTCAGCCCGCGCCGGTGCGCGTCGAGCTTCGGTGCGGTGCCGAGCGGGGTATCGCTGGCATCAACCAGGATCACCTTGTCGTCGTCGGTTGCTCCGGGCTTCATGCGGAGTTTTTGTTATCGGCGCCAACCGCGTCGGTGACGGACTTGAATCCGTCGGCGCGCAGCCGCGCGGCAAGGTCGCGCTTGATCTCCTCCACCAGACCGGGTCCATGAAACACCAGCGCGGAATAAAGCTGCACCAGCGAGGCGCCGGCCCTGATCTTGGCATAGGCGTCGGCGCCGCTCGCCACGCCGCCGCAGCCGATGATGGGAATGCCGCCTTTCACATGGCGATACATGGCCGCAAGGCAGGCGGTCGAGGGCGCCATCAAGGGCCGGCCCGACAATCCGCCCGGGGCGTTGCGGTCGCGGCTGCGCAGATGCGGCGGCCGGTCGAGCGTGGTGTTGCCGACGATGAGGCCGTCAACGCCGTTCTTCAGCGCCACCTCGGCGATGTCGCGCAGCTCGTGGTCGCCGAGGTCGGGGCCAACCTTGGCCAGGATCGGCGGCGGGCGCATGCGGTCCGGCGCCGAGCGGCGGCGGGCCTCAAACGCCCGCACCAGCAGATCTTCCATCTCGCCGCGCGCTTGCAAGGCTCGCAAGCCCGGCGTGTTCGGCGACGAGAGATTGACCACAAGATAATCCGCAAGCCCGCACAAGGTCTCAATGCCCGTTACGTAGTCCGAGGCAGCATCGGCGGTGTCGCGGTTCTTTCCGACGTTGGCGCCGACAATGCCGCGGTGGCCGGCGCGCTTGCGCTGCGCCAGTCTCTCGGCGAAGGCGGCAAGCCCGCCGCTGTTGAAACCAAGGCGATTGATGACCGCCTCGTCCTCGTCGAGTCGGTAGAGCCGCTTGCCCGGATTGCCCGGTTGCGGCCGCGGCGTCACCGTGCCCGCCTCGACAAAGCCGAAGCCGAGCGCCAGCATGACGTCGGGGACTTCCGCGTCCTTGTCGAAGCCGGCGGCGAGGCCGATCGGATTAGGGAATGCAATGCCGAAGACGTTGCAGGCGAGAACGGGATCGTCCGGCCGGCTCGTGCCGCGCACGAGGCCGAGCTTGAGCGCGCTGATCGTCATGCGGTGCGCGGCCTCCGGCTCGATGCAGCGCAGGAGAGGCCGGGCGAGAGGATAGAGGTCCATGCCGGGGCTATCTTGCTATGGTTGCCCAACTAGAGCAAATAACCCTGCCCCGCTGGCTTGTTAAGGCAGGGCAGCACAGGCAGCCGTGGTTAACCTATGACGCAAGCCGCCCCCAAAGCGCCGCCGCAGGAATCGCCGTTTTGGCATTTTTCCTTGGGCTTTTATCGCGCGCCCGAGGTCGCTTCCGCCTGTATCCAGATGCAGGACGAAGCTGGCGTTGACGTCAATCTGTTGTTCTTCCTGCTGTGGAACGCCTCATTGCAGCAGCGGCTTTCCGCCTCCGATGTCGAGGCGATCGACCGGCATGTCGCCGGTTGGCGGCAGAGCGCGGTCATTCCCTTGCGCGCCGTGCGTCGCACGTTGAAATCCGCGCCAAGGCTGATCGAGCCGGCCGCTTCCGAAGCCTTCCGCACCAAGGTCAAAGGGCTGGAACTGGAAGCCGAGCGCTTGCAGCAGGAGGCGCTCTATAATTTTGCGCAAGCCGCATCCTTGGGCGCGCCCGCTGCCTCCGCCGAAGAGGCGGCGCGCGCCAATGTCGCCGCCTATGAGGCATTTACCGGCCGCCGCTTCCCAAAACTCGCCGTCGACGCCCTGCTCGAGGCCTTTGGCAAGCTTCAACGGCGCTGACCGGGATGGCATGATGACTGAACCAGGAAAGATGGAACGGATGACTAGCAAGAATCCCAGGCGGCTCATCGTCGGCATTTCCGGCGCCTCCGGCGTCATCTATGGCGTGCGGATGCTTGAGGTGCTGCGCGAAGCAGGCGTCGAGACGCACCTGGTCATGAGCAAGTCGGCGGAGCTGACGCTGGTCTACGAGACCGACCTCAAGCCGAAGGACATGCGCGCGCTGGCGTCGCATTTCCATGCCGCCTCCGACATCGCGGCGTCGATCTCCTCCGGCTCCTTCCCGACCATGGGCATGATTGTCGTGCCGTGCTCGGTCCGCTCCATGAGCGAGATCGCCGCCGGCGTCACCGGTTCCCTGCTGTCGCGGGCGGCGGACGTGGTGCTCAAGGAACGCCGCCGCCTGGTGCTCGCCTTCCGCGAGACGCCGATTCATGCCGGCCATCTCAAGACCATGATGACTCTGACCGAGATGGGGGCCATCATCGCGCCGATCATGCCCGCCTTTTATAACCGTCCCAAGAGCCTGGACGACATTATCAATCACACTGTCGGCCGTCTGCTCGACCTGTTCGGCATCGAGACCAAGATCGTCAAGCGCTGGAAGGGCGGCCCGGCGGAGGAATAACCGGTTTATTGACGTTTTCTTGTCTTGAATGTGCCTTCATCTTACGCGATGTCCGCCTATCTCTATGGGCTCTCCGTCGGAGGAACTTTGATGCTCCTGCGCCTTGCCGGCGCCGCTATTGCGGTCCTGACCATCCTTCCGATCGGCCAGGCGGCTGCGCAATATTCTCCGACGCCTTATTCCCCGCCGCCCCCTGGGACCTATTACGAGCCCTCTCCGTATCCGTTGGCGCCGCCGTTTGAGGCTGAGGACGAGCAAGCAGTCATTCCCGCGCCGTACCCGCAGGCGACAGCGCCGGATCGCCGGCCCGATGCCCGCACCGGACGGCCCTATCCCGCGACCCGGGACCCCTCTGCGCCGGTCCCGCCGGGCCTTGTCTATCCGGACCGCGAAGCGGCGCCGGCGCCCTATGGTCATATGCCCGCCCCCGGCGTTCAGCGCGGCGATGCCATCCCGGGCGAAGGCGCGCCGCCGCGGCCGCCGCTCGGAATCAGCCCGGAGCAGCAGTCCATCATTTCGTCGCTGCCGCCCGAGGATCAGCCCGAGGTGGGCGAGCCGAAGGAATTGCCCCCGCAGTTCCGCCGCCAGCTCGTCGACTATCGCACCAAGGAGCCGGCGGGCACGGTCGTCATCGACACCGCGAACACCTACCTCTATTTCATCCTCGGCAACGGCAAGGCCATGCGCTACGGCATCGGCGTCGGGCGCGAGGGCTTCACCTGGTCGGGAACCGAGCGCATCTCCCGCATGGCCGAATGGCCCGACTGGTATCCGCCGCAAGAGATGATCGAGCGCCAGCCTTACCTGCCGCGCTTCATGGCGGGAGGCGAAGGCAACCCGCTCGGCGCGCGCTCTCTCTATCTTGGCAAGACGCTGTTCCGCATCCACGGCACCAACCAGCCGTCTACCATCGGCCAGTTCGTCTCGTCGGGCTGCGTGCGGCTGCTCAACGCGGACATCGAAGACCTCTACGACCGCGTGAAAGTCGGCACCCGCGTCGTCGTGCTGCCCGGCAATCCGCCCGCCACGGCGCAGGCCATCCCGCAGCAATAACCGGCGCAATACTCAGCGCGGCGTCATCACGTTGATCGGCTTGCCGTCCAGCCAGGCGCGAATGTCCGCGACCATGCCCTGATAGAAAAGTTTGAAATTGTCCAGCGTTGCATAGCCGAGATGCGGCGTGGTCACCGCATTGTCGAGCTTGCGGAAAGGATGATCGGGCGGCAGCGGCTCGACGTCGTAGACATCGACCCCGGCGCCTGCGATTTTTTTGTCCCGCAGCGCCGCCAGCAGCGCAGCCTCATCGACCACTTGCCCGCGCGATGTATTGATGAGATAGGCGGTCGGCTTCATCAGGCCAAGTTCCACAGCCCCGATCATCCGCTCCGTGCGCGGGCTGAGCTGCACATGCAGCGTCACGAAATCCGACCGCCGCAGCAATTCATCCTTGCTTACCCGCGTCACGCCGATTTCGCGGCAGCGTTCTTCCGTGAGGTTCCGGCTCCAGGCAATCACCTTCATCTCCAAGGCATGGCCGATCTTGGCGACGCGGGCGCCCAATTTGCCGAGCCCGATGATGCCGAGCGTGCGGCCGGAAAGCCCGGTGCCGAGCACGGTCTGCCACGGCACGCCGGCCTTGAGCTGCCGGTCCTGGAGGCCGATCCGGCGCGAGAGTTCGAGCATCAGCCCGAAGGTTAGCTCCGCCGTGCTATAGCCGATGGATTTGGTGCCGCAGACCACGATGCCGCGTTCGGAGGCCGCTTCCAGGTCGATCGCGGCGTTGCGCATTCCCCCGGTCACGATGATCTTCAAGTCCGGCAGGGCTTCGATCACCTGACGCGAGAACAAAGTGCGCTCGCGCATCACGCAGACGACCGCCACGCCTTGCAGCGCCTCGATCACCTTGCTGCTGCTTCCCAGCGGCTCGGTGAATACCTTGAACGCGACGTCGGAAATTTTTGACCAGTCGGCGAGTTGCAGCGCCACCTTGTGGTAGTCGTCAAGAATGGCGCCGCGATAGCGCATCACGTCCTCATGCCGGAATCCGTTCGGGCTGTCTCACATAGCCCGAGGATGACGGCAAGAGAGGTTGCCGGCTCAGGCGTCGGCTTGACGGATACCCGAGGCGCCCACGGCGGGGCTGTCGGCAGGGGGGGTCTGGCCGTGCTTCTCGCGCCATTTGGGGCCCGGCCCGCGCATGTAATGCAGTTCCGGCCGGTAGGGGTCGAGCAGGTGTTTGGCAAAGCGCCGTGCCTGATTGGCGATCCGAGCGCTCAGGCACGGCTTTGTCTCGATGAAATACAATGCGGCTGTTTTACCCTCAGCCATGACGTTCATGACGTTTCCCCGTCAAACTTGGCGCCGCTGCGGCGCTGCCGATTTGTCGCGTTAAGGAGCGATCACGTTCGCCGGAGATCATGCGCGCGTGCGGGTTAACGTGTGGTTGGTGGCAGCGCGGGACTGTGCATCAGCCTTTCCACAATCTTACCGCCGGAACTTCATCGGGCCCGCGCGCGGCCCGAAATGCCGGCATTGGTGGCCCGTCTTTGGCTTGCTCTTTGCCGTCCGGATCGCTACATCAGCCCTGAATTTCCCCACAATGCGCCGCGGCGCGACACGAGGGCAGGGCGCCGATGGCCCGTCAGTTCATCTATCACATGCAGGGTCTGTCCAAGACCTATCCGGCCGGCCGCAAGGTGCTGGAGAATATCCACCTGCAATTCTATCCGGACGCCAAGATCGGCGTGCTCGGCGTCAACGGCTCCGGCAAGTCGACGCTGCTGCGCATCATGGCCGGCATTGACAAGGAATATTCCGGCGAGGCCTGGGTGGCCGAGGGCGCGCGCGTCGGTTACCTCGAACAGGAACCGCAGCTCGATGCCAAAAAATCCGTGCGCGAGAACGTCATGCAAGGCGTCGCCAAGAAGAAGGCGCTGCTCGACCGCTACAACGAGATCGCCGCCAATTACTCCGACGAAACCGCGGAAGAGATGGGGAAGCTCCAGGATATCATCGACAGCCAAAATCTCTGGGATCTCGATTCCCAGGTCGACTTGGCGATGGATGCTTTGCGCTGTCCGCCCGATGACGCCAACGTGTCGAAGCTCTCCGGCGGGGAAAAGCGCCGCGTGGCTTTGTGCAAGCTCCTGCTCGACCAGCCCGACCTGCTGCTGCTCGACGAGCCGACCAACCATCTCGACGCGGAATCGGTGAACTGGCTGGAAGGGCATCTGCGCAATTATCCCGGCGCCATCCTGATCGTCACCCACGACCGCTACTTCCTCGACAATGTCACCGGCTGGATTCTCGAGCTCGATCGCGGCCGCGGCATTCCCTACGAGGGCAATTACACCGCATGGCTGTCGCAGAAGCAGAAGCGGCTGCTGCAAGAAGGCCGCGAGGAAGAAGCGCGCCAACGCACGCTCGAGCGCGAGCAGGAATGGATCGCCTCCAGCCCGAAGGCGCGGCAGGCAAAATCCAAGGCGCGCTACCAGCGCTACGAGGACCTGGTGAAGAAGGCGGGCGAGAAGCAGACGCAGGCCGCGCAGATCATCATTCCGGTTGCCGAGCGGCTCGGGCAGAACGTCATCGACTTCGAGGGCCTTACCAAGGCTTACGGCGACAACTTGCTGATCGACAATCTCACCTTCAAGCTGCCGCCCGGCGGCATCGTCGGCGTCATCGGTCCGAACGGCGCCGGCAAGACCACGCTGTTTCGCATGATCACCGGCCAGGAAAAGCCGGACAAGGGCACGATCAAGGTCGGCGAGTCCGTTCAGCTTGGCTATGTCGACCAATCGCGCGATACGCTCGACGGCAAGAAGAACGTCTGGGAGGAAATCTCCGGCGGCCAGGACATCCTCATGCTCGGCAAGCGCGAGGTGAACTCGCGCGCCTATTGCTCCAACTTCAACTTCAAGGGCGCCGACCAGCAGAAGAAGGTCGGCCAGCTTTCCGGCGGCGAGCGCAACCGCGTGCATCTCGCCAAGATGCTGAAATCGGGCGCCAACGTCTTGCTGCTCGACGAGCCGACCAACGACCTGGACGTGGACACGCTACGGGCTCTGGAAGAGGCGCTGGAGGATTTCGCCGGCTGCGCCGTCATCATCAGCCACGATCGCTGGTTCCTCGACCGCATCGCCACGCACATGCTGGCCTTCGAAGGCGACAGCCACGTGGAATGGTTCGAGGGCAACTTCCAGGACTATGAGGAAGACAAGAAGCGGCGGCTCGGAATTGACTCAATCATTCCGCACCGAATCAAATATAAGAAGTTCAGCCGGTAGTGCTTGCGGCAGATTTCAGGCGGCAGGAGATGGTCGATGCCAGAATCAAGCACGATCATTTCGATCGCAACAATAACCGTTGCGGTCATCGTGGCGGTTGTTCAGTACGCACAATGGCGAACCGCAAATCAAAAGGTCGTCGTCGATCTTTATGATTGACGCCTGAAAGTCTTTCATCAGTTGGAAGGTGCTGTGGGTATCGTCATGCGAGATGGCGGAGCCAACGGCGATGCGTTTCAAAATTTCGCGATTGCCCAAGCTGACGCGCGGTTCTTATTCGGCGATGACGTAAAGGAGTACCTACAGACCTTGCGAGAATCCTTTGCTTGGTTGATGTCGTTCACCAACGCCGTGATCGACCAATCTGAAAATCGGTCTGAATTGATCGATACAAAATACAGACACATTGAGAGGATCATCGATTTCTACAAGGAAGCTCCCGCAATATTCGGGCCGTACATATCCCTATCTCATAAAAGCACGCCGTTCTGGCGACCGTGGTAATTTCAGGTGCGCCCGGTTCTTCGGCATTCCGAATCACCTATAAGTCCTGTGCTGCGGCGGCCCCGAATGCCGAACCGCCATCTCAGAAAGGGTGACCGCCATGTCGATGGCTGCCGATGATTCCATTCCTCCCCAGGAACTCGAGGGCGGCCTGCGTCCGCTGCCGCAGCTCATCTTCGGTTCGCGCTGGCTGCAGCTTCCGCTCTACCTCGGCCTG
>Ga0080064_1001025_pt1 | contig 63137 bp, 46 predicted proteins | sample Subgrocontami54m_FD_69260 | JGI IMG/M metagenome (GOLD analysis project Ga0080064, IMG submission 69260) | Subsurface groundwater microbial communities from S. Glens Falls, New York, USA - GMW46 contaminated, 5.4 m (SPADES assembly) (version 2) ... | reverse complement strand
GATGACGCCCGTAAGGGCGTCCTGGGCCGCTCCTGACGCCCTTACGGGCGTCATCCACCGCGCCCTGACGGGCGCGACTCCAGATCGCGTCGAATGCGCATCCCGAAGAACTTAGTGCGAGCTTAGGCGCCGAGTGTGTACGATTCGCGCGAGCCCAACCCAGGAGCGGTCCGGAGCATGGTCGATGACAAGTCGCGGGCCGACTTCCTCCTTCGCGAGCGGGCTTGCGCGGCGGCTTGCCTTGCGGGTTCCGCGGGTCGCAGCTACGCCAACCCCATTTCCCCGATCGAGCCCGCGGTGAGGATGAGGGCGAGCAGGTCGTCGAGACGCGAGACATCCTTGAGTGCGGCGACGCGCGCCTCGACCTCGGGCGGGAGCGCACCGAATTTCCGCCGCATCAGGCCCAAGAGAGTCTCGCGCTTCGCCGCCAGGCGGCCCTTCATCTCTCCGCGCTTCTCGCCGCGCTTCTCGCCGCGCTTCTCGCCGCGCTTCTCCCCCTTCTCCAGCAGTTGGTCGGACCAGGTCTTCCTCATCGTCTTCACCTTTCTGTTCTCCTCTCGTTCCAGTCGCCGACGGAAGCGCAACTCCTCTGGCGGCGATAGCGGCAGGTAGCTCTCGACGCAGTCCGTGAGCAGCAGCCTCTGTGCCTGGTTCGCGCGGACATCCGCTACCCTGCGCAGACACATCGCCTTCCACTCCTCACGCGCACTGTCTCCAGGTCGCATGAGCGCTGCAAGGGCCGCGGCCAGCGGGTTCTCCTTGTTGATGTACGCAGGTCCAAGGAGCCTCGAGAGCCCAATGCGCCAGAAACGGAACGCGCACACCTCGTCGCCGAGGACCCCCTCCCGGTGCGTCGGCCGGTCGAATCCCGCCGGCGACCTCGACAAGACGAGCACGATCGGGAAGACCGGGCGATCGTAGCGGAGGCGAAGCGCCATGTAGTACCGAAACATCCGCGCCTCGAACCGCTCGCGGGCCCTCGCCTCCACCTCTACGTGAACGAGGACGATCTCCTTGTCTCCCCTACGCGTCGGGACCTCCGCGACGAGGTCGAGTTGCCGCTCCCTCCGTTTCAGGATGTCGGCGAACACCTCCTTGTCGAGGAAGCGCGGCCTGCGCAGGTCGAGCCTTGCCGCCTTCTTCGGGTAGAAGAGCCGAAGGAAGTCCGCGAAGAACTCCCGGAGCAGGCACTTGAATAGCGCATCGTGGTCCACTCCGGCGCCCTCCCTGTACCCCCCGGATCGTATGGGCCCCTGGCGAGGGCGTCAAGCGGCGTCTCCGATGCTCCGTGGTCCCCCAGGCCGGTTTGCCCTGGGGACCGGAAACCGACCGACCGTGTCCATTTTGGAGGGGTGAGCACTGGAATTCCCGTGGGGCGACGGCTCCGCATCGCTATGATCTCCCCGACCAGCGAGCGCGGCGGAGTCAGGTCGACATGGCAGAAACCCCAGGCGCCCAGCCTACCCTCCCCGCGGGCACGCCCTCGCCAAACGGGCCGATGCCGCCCACGGGAGGCGCCACCGCCGCGCCCGTCCCGTCCGAGGTCGGACGCCAGTTCGGCCCGTACCGCATCCTCGCCGAGCTCGGCCACGGCGGGATGGGCGTCGTCTGGAAGGCCTGGGACACCCGACTTCAGCGCGTCGTTGCCCTGAAAAAGATCCTCGACGGCGACCCCAGCAGCAACCGTGTCCAACGCTTTGTGCGCGAGGCCCAGGCCTCCGCGCGCCTTCGCCACCCCAACATCGTCGGCGTCTATGACGTCGGCATCGAGGACGGCCAGCACTACTTCACCTCCGACTTCGTCGACGGCCGCTCCCTCGAGGAGATGCTCGCCGTCGAGATCCCCCTCCGCACCGCCCTCGACCTCGTCCGCTCCGTCGCCGAGGCCCTCGCCTACGCCCACGAGCAGGGGATCATCCATCGCGACGTCAAGCCCGCCAACATCCTCGTCGATCGCACCGGGCGCCCCTTCGTCATGGACTTCGGCCTCGCCCGCGAGGTGGACCAGGAGGCCGGCTCCGGCCTCACCCTGACGGGCGACCTCCTCGGGACCCCGCTCTACATGAGCCCCGAGCAGGCCAGCGGCCACGCCCACCTCCACGGCCCCGCCAGCGACCAGTTCTCCCTCGGCGTCGTCCTCTACCTCCTCGTCACCCACCGCCTGCCGTTCCAGGCCGAGACCCTCCAGGCCATCCTCAACGCCATCACCGACTCCGACCCCGTCCGCCCCTCGGTCCATCGCCCCGACCTCCCGCGAGACGTCGAGACGATCTGCCTGAAGGCCCTCGAGAAGGACCCCAAGCGGCGATACCCGAACATGGCCGAGATGGCCAGGGACCTCCGCCGAGTCCTCGACGGCGACCCCATCCAGGCGCGCGGCGCAAGCCTCGTCGGAAAACTCCTCCGCCGCGCGCGCAAGCATCGAGCCGTCCTGCTGCCTACCGTGATTGCGGTCGTGGCGCTGACCGCGGTCCCCCTCCTCTGGACCTTCCTGTCGAAGGCGCGCGAGGAGCGTGCGCGCTCGGACGAGGCGCTCGGCAAGGCCGCCCTCGTCCAGGAGGTCTTCTCGCGGTGGGGGACGCTGGCGCAGACCCTCCGCAAGCTCGAGGAGGGGTACTACGACTCGAGCAAGGGCCCCGACGAGAGGCAGGCCGCGGGCGACGCGCTCTGGCCCGACTTCGCGGAGTTCATCCGCGCCACGCCCCAGGACCCGACGTCGCAGGCGACGATGAGGGCCCTCGCGGGCTGGGCCCGGCGGCTCGCGGGGCGCGAGGAAGAGGGGATCGCCTGGATGCGCGAGTCGCGCCGCATCGATCCGGACCTGCCCTACGGCGCGCTCATCGAGGGGCTCGACTGCCTGTCGCGCTACTTCCTCCTGATCCGCGCGAGGTCCCTCACGATCGGGGCCGTGAGCGTCGACCTCTTCGTCGCGCCCGAGGAGACCCCCGAGCTCCGGTCGCTCCGCGAGCAGATGGAGTCGCTTTTCGACGAGGCGTCCTCCGCCCGCGTCTGGGGCCGCGAGCTCGAGCAGGACGCGAGGAACACGGTCGCGGCGGTGCGCGCCTTCGGTGCGAGGCGCTACGAAGAGGGGGAGCGGTCGCTCTCCGCGGTCATCGGTCGGGCCTCGATGCAGGTCTTCGAGCGGGACCTTCTCCTCGCGCGGGCGTGCATGAGGCTCATGCTGAAGAAGTACGTGGCGGGGATCGAGGACCTGAACCGCGTGCGCGAGGCGCGGCCGGGCCAGGCCCACGTGTTCCTGCTCCTCGGGCTGCTGCACGGGTCGGAGGCGAACGACCTCTCGGCGGCGAAGGGAAAGCAGGTCGCCGCCTTCGCGGCGCTGGGGAAGGCGCTCGCGGCCTTCGACGAGGCGGTCTCGCGCGACCCGCGCCTCGTCGCCGCGCGGCTGTATCGCGGGATGGCGGCCTGGGCGATGGGGGAGGGGCAGGGGCTGGCGAGGATGGACCCGCGCGCGGCGTACGGGAAGGCGATCGGGGACTACACCGAGGCGCTGGCGCTCGAGCCTGCGCGGGAGGCGGAAGTGCGGAACGGCCGGGCGCTTTCGTATGTGTCGAGGGCGCGGGCCACGATGATGCGTGGCGGAGATGCGGCGAGGGACTACGAGGCGGCGATCGCGGACCTCGATGCGGTGGTGGTGCTCACCCCGGACCTGGCGACGGCGTACAACAGCCGCGGCGTGGTCCGCCTCGAGTTGGCCGTTGCGATGGAGGGACGCAAGCTGGACCCGATGGAGGCCTACGAGAAGGGGATCGAGGATTTCGGGAGGTGCCTGGAGCGGGACGCTCGCTGCGCGGATGCGCTCCGGAACCGGGGGCTCGCGCGCGCGCGCGTGGCGGCGGCGGAGGCCCGGCTCGGAAAGGACCCGAAGGCGTCCCTGGAGGGATCGCTCCAGGACTTCTCGAAGTGCATCGAGGAGGCCCCAGGGAAATGGGAGGACCGCCTGAACCGCGGCGCCGTCCTGCACCAGTTGGGGCGGTTCGCGGAGGCGATTCCGGAGTACGAGGCGGCGCGAGAGCTCTCGGGCGGGAAGGCGGACGTGAAGGCGCGCCTCGAGGACGCGACGCGGAGGTCAGAGGCCCAGCCGCCTCGGTAGGGGAGGCCTCCCGGAGTACGACCGACTGGATCCGTCGCGGCCTGCCCCGTCAACGCCCGGATTCGGACGAGCCGTCACCCGCGGGAGGCCGGGACACGGCGAAGCGGTCCATGTTCGCGCCCAGGCCCCAGATGACGAGGGCGGCCGGGGCCAACCCCATCAACGCGAATCCGCGAACCATCCCCGAGAAGCGCTCCCACTCGGCAAGCCCGCCCCTCACCGTGAGCGAGTACCGGTCCAGCGAGTAGTCGAAGAAGGCATAGACCCAGCACGCCGCGGCCATCATGGCGGCGACGGCGCCCCAGTGTCGCCGACAGGCCACGCCGACGAACCCGAGGAGCCAAAGGGGGAGGACGGCGACGATGTCCGCCGCGCACGTCCCCCACTCCATGTGGGCGAGCACCCGCTCGAGGAGGTTCGCGTCGTTGGTCCGGTTCTCCTGCAGCCCGAGTCGAACGGCGAGGTCCCAGCTCAGCAGGGAGAGCGCCTGGCCGCCGACCCCCATGACGAGGCAGACGACCATGGCGAGGAGGGCGATCCAGACGCCGAGCGGACGGGCACCCAGGAAGCGACGCATGGTCGGCTCCCCACGTTCACTTCGCCCGGCGGGGGTGAGGCCCAAGCAGGATATGCCGGCGGCGTCGGGAGCGCCAGCAAGTGCGGGACGATCACCTCGATGCGGGGCCTGGACGAACTCCTGGGGCGGCGCCCCTACATCCGCTTGATGAACTTGACGAACTCCTCCTCGAGGGCCCGGAGGTCGGGGAAGTACTCCTGGAGCTTCGCGTCCTTTCCGGCGTCCACCGCGTCGCGGTAGCGCTGAAAGGCCTCGATGTGCTCGACCTGGTTCGTCCGGGTCAGGAAGTACACGAACGCCCAGCACTCCGCGTAGAAGAGAAGCGCCTTCTCCGGGTCGCTGTTGATCAGCGCGAGCGCGTCGCCCTGGAGGAGCTGGTCCAGCGGGAGGTGTCGACCCTGCTCCATCGCCTGCCTCACAAACGGCAGCCGCGACCTCGAGAGGCGGTTGTACGCGTAGGCCGACCCCCTCCATTCGAACCCCTCGAACTGCGTGGCCATCCCCTCCACGTACCACGATGGGGCGCGGGCGCCGGCCGCGATCCGGAAGTAGTAGAGGTGCGCCGCCTCCGCTACATGTCGCGCGGGCAGGGATTCAACTGTCATGGAGCAACCAACTCGAGTCATGCGACACCACGGGGACTATTTCCCCGCGTCCGACTCATCGGATCCGGCCCTTCTTGCCGTCGCCCAGGCCCGCTTGAGCGCCTCGAAGAACCGCTTGTCACCGCCGGCGTCCGGGCCCACGGTGATGGTCGCGACGCTGCCGTCTTCGAGGACAACCTCGATGGAGGTTTGGTCCAGGATCGACTCCGAGAAGTACGGGGTCAGCTCCTCGATGCGGGAGAGTTCCACGACGTAGGTGGGCGTCTCCCAATCCTCGCAATGGAGGACCAGCCGCTGTCGTGTAAAGAAGGAGACGTCTTCCTCCACGCGCCACATGCCGTTCGAGTACAGGTACAGGATCTCTTCGCCGGGAGGGAGAAGTCCGACCTGACCCATCTTCCGTACGACCCACTTGGGGAGCTGCGCCCCGGCCGTTGCCGGTTCTGCCAACCAGCCCCGTTCTACATACAGCCCAAGCCCGACGAGGAGAACCAGTGCCAGGGCGACGAATGAGACCGCGACCCAAATCCACCAATGCTGTCTCTTTGGCAGTTCCGGCGGGTGCAGGCGGTGGTACGCAAACGTAGCCCAAGCGCCGCGAAGCAACGACATGGCGAGCAGGGCCGCAATGCCCCAGGAGACCGGCCACTTTGATCCCGCGTCGGTAGCGATGAGAATCCCGATTCGCGCGAGGATGAAGTAGAGCGCGAGGAAGACTGCACACGCTCGACTCCTCTTGAGCACTCCGAACGCAAGCGCGAGACAAAGAACGCCATCACAGGCCATCCACGGGCTCAGCCCAAGCCGCAATGCCCAGTCCGACTCTCCAAGAGACATTGCGGACGCGATGAGCGTCACTACGCCTACGAGCGCGCCCACGCAGGCCGCGCCCCGGACTCTCTTGAGGGCGGTTTCTTCGTCCATGGCAACCCGAATGGTAGGGGTCCATAGCTCCGGGGAGCAACGGAATCAAGTAGTGCAGGGAACGTCGCGCACGTGCGTACACGCCACAAACTGCCGAACCCAGTGTTCCCAAGCAAGGGTTGCCGACCACCTGTCAGGAACCCGGGCGGAGTCCTGTGGGATAGCACCTCTCGGGATGACCGGGCCTTGATTGGACAGAACTTGCCAAGTGAGCGGTGAGGAGAGTCAGCCGAGGCCGACTGTTCGTGCCAGTTGTCGGCGCACGGCGGCCGGTGGCGGACGAGGAGCGCAGGGGGCGCCCTGTCAGCGCCGACCGCGCAGGCGGGTGAGCCGCTCGCGGAGGGCGGGGTCGCCGGGGGAGAGCGCAAGCGCCGCCTCGTAGGCCGCCACGGCGTCGGCCACGCGTCCGAGCCCCTCGAGGGCGACGGCCCGCCCCGTGAGCGCCGTGAGACTCCGTGCGTCCGCTTCGATCGCCGCGTCGAAGTCGGCGAGGGCGCGCTCCAGGAGTTTCTCCCGCCCCGCGACGTCTTGCGACGCCAGGGCGAGGAGCGTGTTCCCGCGGGGGATGCGCAGACGCTTGTTCCCAGGCTCGAATCCGATCGCCTCATCGCAGTCGGAGAGGGCCGCCTCGTAGCTCCCGGTCCCGTCTTCCCCATGCGCCACGAGCCAGTCTCCGAGCATCCGACGTGCGATCGCCCGGTTCGTGTGGAAGAGCGGCACGCCCGGCGAGAGGCGGATCGTCTCGTCGCAGTCCGTCAGCGCCTTGCCGAACGACTCCCTCGGGTCCTTGCCGTTCCTCGCCTCCCACTCCGCCACGCGGCGGTGGAGCATCGCGCGGTTGCTCCAGGCGAGGATCTCCTTCGGGTTCCGCGCGATCAGGAAGTCGAGGCTCCCCGCCGCGCGCCTCCACCAGGGGCGCGGGTCCCCGCCGCGCGCCGCCTCCGCGGCCGCACGCTCCTGCGCACAGAGCGCCAGCCCGTTGTGCCCCCCGAGCGGGTCCTCCGCCAGCGTGATGACCTCCTCGAAGCCGGCGGCGGCCTGCTCGAGCAGGGGGACCGCGTCGCCGCCCCGCCCCGCCAGGACGATCGCCTCCCCCAGCCTCGCCATCGCCACATTCAGGATCGGGTCGATGGCCCCCGGCCTCGCGGCGAGCACCGCCTCGAGGTCCGCCTTCGCCCCCGCGAAGTCCTGCCGCAGGTAGCGGAGCTTCCCGCGCGCAAGGAGCAGCCCCGTGCCGAAGGCCGAGAGGTCCGGCGCGTCGAGGGCCTTCGAGAGGGCTCCCTCCGCCTCCTCGTACTCTCCCCGCTGCCAGGCGCGAATCCCAGCGATCGCTGCGGCAAGGTCCTCGCTCCCCTCCTTCCCCCAGACCCGCGCCGCGCGCGCCGCCTCGATCAGTCCCTCCATCCGGCCGCGCAGCTCGGCACGCTCCTCGGACTCCCCCGGTGGGTCGCCGAGCGTGACACCGCCGCGCGTCGTGTGGATCTCGGGGAGGTCCTGCCCCTCGGAGTAGGCGACGAAGAGCGTCAGGGCCTCGAGGAGTGCCCCGTACGGAACGTCCGGGTCGAGGCGGGCCGCCTCGCGCATCTGCTCCAGCCCCTCCGCCTCCTGGCCTGACAGGCGGAGCCCCCAGCCCGCTAGCGCCAGCGCCGCCGCGCGGGAGGTCGGGTCGCCGGGCGTCTCGGCCAGGAAACGGTCTACCCGGTCCCTCCCGCCCTTCGTGCGCTCCAGCGTCACTTCGACGGAGAGGCGCGCGTCGTACCGTGCCGCCTCCATCTCCCGGAGCGCGTCCCTGAGCCGGCTCCAGCGGCCGAACACGGCGGCGAGGAGCTCGGACTTCCTGAGGGCCTCCTCGGCGGACCTCGCCGAGCGCACGGCCTGGTCGCGCCCCGTCGACTCTTCGGCTTCGATCACGGCGAGGCGCGCCTCGATGCCCGGTAGTGCCGCAGGGCGCTCGCCCGAGAGCCGCTCCACGCCGATCAGCGCGTCCCGGGCCTGGACGAGCGCGGCCTTGCGCGCGGTCCGATCGGTCGCCCCGTCCGCCTCGGCCTCCGCGCGGCTCGCGGTTGCGCGGAAATCCGCCAGCTCCGCGGCCTTGCGGTCGGCAGCGACGAAGGCCCACGTCGCCACCCCGGCCAGGACCAGCATGGCCGCGGCAACCGAGAGGAGGAACCGCGGGCGTCTCAGGACCCGACGCCCCGCACGCCAGAACGCCGAGGAGGGTCTCGCGTCGATCGCCTCGCCCTCGACTGCGCGGCGCAGGTCCTCCGCCATCGCCATCGCTGTCGGGTAGCGCCGCTCGGGCTCCTTCTCCAGCGCCTTGAGGACGATCGCCTCGACCTCGGGGGGGACCTGCGGGTTGATCGCGCGCGGCGGGATCGGCTCCGTCGCGAGGATCGCCTGCATCACCGCGAAGATCGACTCTCCTACGAACGGGACCCGGCAGGTGAGCATCTCGTAGAGCGACGCGCCGACGGAGTAGACGTCGCTCCACGGGCCGACGCGGTCCATCTCGCCGGAGACCTGCTCGGGGGGCGCGTAGACGGGCGTGCCCATCGCCACGCCGGGGGCCGTGAGGCGCTCGCCGGCGAGGTCCTTCGCGAGTCCGAAGTCGGTGACGTGCGGCTCTCCGCTGCCGTCGATCATGATGTTGCCTGGTTTGACGTCGCGGTGGATGACGCCCTGGCGATGCGCGGCGTCGAGGGCGAGGAGGACGGTGCGCGCGATCTGGAGGGCGCGGGGGACGGGAAAGGGCTGCTCGCGGATGAGGCGCGAGAGGGCGACGCCCTCGACGTACCGCATCGTGAAGTAGTGGAAGGGGCCCTCGGAGCCGGCCTCGTAGACCTGGACGACGTTGGGGTGGTCGATCCGCGCGGCGCTTCGGGCCTCCAGGAGGAACCGCTGAAGCGCCTCGAGCGTGGCGTGCTCGCCGGCGATCATGACCTTGAGGGCGACGATGCGGCCGAGGGCCTGCTGGCGGGCCTTGTAGACGATCCCCATCCCGCCGCGGGCGATTTCGCCGAGGATCTCGTAGCCCGGGACGGCCGGCACCTGCCCGTCCGATGGGAGGGGGAGGTCGTGCGTGGGGTGCGTGGTGGGCTCGGTCATGCGTCGGGACAGCCTACGGCGAGCCGCCCCGGGCCGTCAACGCTGTGCGGCGGATTCCGGGCGGCTTGCCTCGCTTGACCTGGTCTCGGCGGGACGGTAGCCTCGCGCGCGACTCGGGGGCGTCCCGAGCGCCGATTTCACGTCGATGAGGTGCAGTGATGCGAGTGCTTCCGCTGGTGATGTGTGCGTTCCTGTCGATCCCGGTGTGGTGCGAGGAGGGGGATGTCGAGGACCTGGTGAATCGGGGCTTGGAGGCCTACCGCGCCGGGCGGAAGCAGGAGGCGGCGGACCTGCTCCAGAAGGCGGCGTCGCTGGTCCAGAAGGAGGGGGCTCAGGGACTGGCCTCGTTCCTGCCCCCTGCTCCCGAGGGGTGGACGCGCGAGGAGATCGACAGCCAGTCCGGCACGTGGGGCTCGGGCGGCGAGGCCTTCCAGTGGACCCAGGCCGCGGTCGACTACCACCACGGAGAGGACCACGTGAGGCTGACGTTTTCGAGCTCCCCGCAGCTCATCGAGGCGCAGAGGGCGATGGTGGATATGATGCAGAACGAGCAGTACCGCAAGGCGATGAACATGGACCCGAACCGGAGCGTGGACCTGTTCAACCGGGACGGCTGGGCGGGCATGACGCAGATCGAGAAGGGCGGGGATGCCAGCATCATGGCGTTCACGGACAAGCTCATGTGCCAGATCGAGGTCCAGTCCGGCGCCGAGGAACTGCTCGGCCAGTTCGCGGACCTGCTCGACTGGGCGGGCCTGGCCGCCTCGGCGCGATAGTCACTCGCGCGCTGGCGCAATGTCGGTTCCAAAGAGCAGGCGAGGTCATCGCTCCAGGTGGTGACCCTTCTCAGCGTCCAACCGCCTGCGGCTCAAGCTCCAGGCAAACTCCCTGGTGCGGCCGTCGTTTCCCTACTACAATGACGGGTCTCACAGTTGCTTCTGGTACCCCAGGCGCGCTCCGATGGCATCCACACGGTCATCATTCAGCATCGCCGCGCTCGCGGCCCTCGTCGTCCTCACAGGCTGCCTCGGCCCGAAGGGCGCCCGCGAGCAGGCCGACAAGGTCACCGAGCGCATCGTCGAACAGGCCCAGCAGGAGGCCCTCGGGCGCACCGAGCCCCTCTCCGTCCGCCAGCCCGAGGAGACCCTCCGACGACGCCTCCTCCTCGATCAGGCGCTCCCGACGTCGTTCGCCGCCTCGGTCGGCTCCCGCGCGATGACCCCCATCGGCGAGTTCCCCGACACGACCTACTTTCAGGTCGACGCCGCCCAGGACCTCCCGCCGTGGCACGGACGCACCCGCGAGAACGGGCTGCGCATCTCGCTGGCCGAGGCCGTCCAGGTCGCCGCCCGCAACAGCCGTGCCTTCCAACTCCAGAAGGAGCAGGTCTACCTCGCCGCCCTCGACCTCGACCTCGAACGCGACGCCTTCCGAGGCACCTGGACCAGCGTCCTCCGCAACGAGGCCGTCGCCGACCTGACCTCCGAACCCGCCGAGGGCACCCTCGACGACAGCGCCGAGCTCCGCGTGGTGAAGAAGTTCCAGAACGGCATGGAGATCGCCGCCGGGATCGGCATCAACCTCGTGCGGCTCCTCACAGGCGACGGAGCCGCCTCCCTGGGCCGCTTCGCCGATGCCTCCGTCACCATCCCCCTCCTCCGCGGCGCGGGCAGCTTCGTCGTGGCCGAGCCCCTCCGCCAGTCCGAGCGCAACGTCATCTACTCCATCTACACCTTCGAGCGGTTCAAGCAGACGTTCGCCATCGACATCGCGCGAGCTTACCTCGCCGCCCTCGAGCAGCTCGACGCCGCCCGCAACACCGAGGAGAGCTACCGGCGCCTGATCGCCTCCACGCGTCGCGCGCGCCGTCTCGCCGACGCCGGGCGCCTCCCCGAGATCCAGGTCGATCAAGCCCTTCAGGACGAGCTGCGTGCGCGCGATCGCTGGATCGCCACCATGCAGCAGCACGCCCGCCGCGTGGACGAGTTCCGCCTCCTCCTCGGCCTGCCGCCCGACGCCGCCGTGGAACCCGACCCCGACGACCTCGGTCGCATGGTCTCCGACGCCGAAGGGATGCGCCGCCCGCCGCGCGCGCCCGGCGAGGAGGACGAGCCGACGGCCCCGGCCGACGCCCCCGTCGAGGTCCCTCCCCCCGACCGCACGAACCGTGGGCCGCTCGAGCTCGAGGAGCCCGCCGCCATCCGCCTCGCCCTCGACCGCCGCCTCGACCTCCGCGTCGGCGTGGCGCGCATCGACGACGCCCAGCGGAAGGTCGCCGTCGCCGCCGACGACCTCCTCCCCGACCTCACGCTCCTCGGGCAGAGCTCCGTCGGCCAGAGGCTCTCGCCCAGCCAGGCGGGCTCGCCCAACAGCGTCTACGACCCCGAGCACGGCATCTACACCGGGGTCCTCCAGATCGACCCCGCGTTCGAGCGGACGGCCGAGCGCAACGAGTACCGGACCCGGCTCATCGACCTGGAGAAGGCCGTCCGCGACGCCCAGGAGCTGGAGGACCAGGTGAAGTCGCAGGTGCGCGAGACGCTCCGCACGCTCCTCTCGGCGCGGGAAAGCGTCCGCACGCAGGAGCGCTCGCTCGAGCTGGCGCGCCGACGCGTCGAGAGCACGGACCTGTTCCTGCAGGCGGGCCGCGCGGAGGTCCGCGACGTGCTCGAGGCCCAGGAGAGCCTGGTCTCCGCACAGAATGCCCTGACGTCCGCCGTGGTGCGGTACCGGCTCGCGGAGCTCGAGATGCAACGGGACCTGGGGGCGCTGGAGGTCACCGCGGACGGCCTCTGGAAGGAGTTCGACCCGTCGGAGGTGGGACGATGATCTCGAGGGCATTCTCCAGCACGCGGCTCGTGGTGGCGCTCGCGGCCGTTGCAGTCGGCGGCGGCGCGTGGGCCCTGCGCGGCAGCTTCCAGGGCGGCTCCAACGACGGCGAGGCGCCCGCGACGTTCCGCGCGGTCCGCGGTCCCCTCTCGATCCAGGTCGTCGAGACCGGCAGCATCCAGCCCCGCGAGCAGCTCATCCTCAAGAACGAAGTCGAGGGGCAGACCACGCTCCTCTACCTCATCCCGGAGGGGACCCAGGTGAAGAAGGGGGACCTCCTCGCGCAGCTCGACGGGAGCAAGCTCACGGACCAGCGGCTCGAACAGCAGATCACGGTCCAGAACGCCGAGGCCGCCTTCGTGCGCGCCCGAGAGAACCTCGAGGTGGAGAAGAGCGTCGCGGAGAGCAACATCTCCAAGGAGACGCTCGCGCTCAAGTTCGCGGGGGACGACCTGAAGAAGTACCTCGAGGGCGACTACCCGAACCAGGTCAAGGAGGCGGAGGCGAGGATCACGCTCGCCGAGGGGGAGCTGAAGCGGGCCACGGAGAAGCTGGAGTGGTCGCGCGTCCTGAGCAAGGAGAAGTACGTCTCGGCGACGGAGCTGGAGGGGGACGAGCTGGCCGAGCGCAAGGCGCGTCTCGACGTGGAGCTGGCAGAGAGCGCGCTGGAGCTGCTGCGCGGTTTCACGTACGAGCGGACGAAGACGAAGCTCGAGAGCGACCTGGAGCAGGCGGGGTACTCGCTGGAGCGCACGAAGCGCAAGGCGAACGCCGACCTCGTGCAGGCCGAGGCGGACCTGAAGGCGAAGGAGAGCGAGTTCCAGCGTCAGCAGGCGAAGCTCAAGAAGATGGAGGAGCAGATCGAGAAGACGAAGCTCATCGCTCCGCGGGACGGTCTGGTCGTCTACGCCACCTCGACGCAGGGGGGCGGCGGGCGTGGCGGGGGATCCGAGCCGCTCGCGGAGGGGCAGGCGATCCGCGAGCGCCAGGAGTTGATCAAGCTCCCGACCGCCGAGGACATGATGGCGGTGGTGAAGGTCCACGAGTCGCGCCTCGACAAGGTGCGCCCCGGGCTGCCGGTGCGCCTGACGATCGACGCCCTGCCGGGCAGGGAGTTCAAGGGGAAGGTCCTGCGCATCGCGCCGCTCCCCGACGCGACGAACATGTGGATGAACCCGGACCTGAAGGTCTACACGACCGAGATCCAGATTGACCGGAACTCGGAGGGGCTGCGCACGGGGATGTCCTGCCAGGCGCAGGTGCTCGTGGCGGAGTACGACGCCGCCATTTCCGTGCCCGTCCAAGCGGTCGTGCGGCAGGGCGCCCGCGCGCTGGTCTGGGTCGTGCGCGGGGGGCGCACGGAGGAGCGGGTCGTCGAGGTGGGCCTCGACAACAACCGGATGATCCACGTCCTCAAGGGCTTGGAGGAGGGGGAGCAGGTCCTCCTCGCCCCGCCGCTCGACGCCGGGGACCGCACGCCCGTGACGCCCGCCGGCGGGGCCGCGTTGTCGCCCTCGAGCCAGAAGATCGGGACGGAGGGCGCGACGCCGCCGACCCCCGCGCCCGCGGTGGATCCAGGCGCCACGAAGGCGCCCGAGGGGGAGGGCGGAGGCCGGAGCGGGCGCGGAGGCAGGTCGCCCGAGGAGCGCGAGGCCTGGAAGAAGAAGATGGAGTCGATGACACCGGAGGAGCGCGAGAAGATGCGCGAGCAGGGGCGGGATCGCCGACCGCCGGAGGGTGAGGAGGGCGGACCGAAGTGACCTCGTCGTCCTCCGCGGCGGACGGAGTTGCCGCCGCGACGGCCCCCGTCATCGAGCTCCTCGACGTCCGGAAGACCTACCGCATGGGGGCCTCCGAGGTCCACGCGCTCGCAGGCGTCAGCGTCCGCCTCGCGCAGGGGAGCTACTGGGCGATCATGGGGCCGAGCGGGTCGGGCAAGAGCAGCATGCTCAACCTGCTCGGGTGCCTAGACCGCCCGACGAGCGGGACGTACCTGCTGAGAGGGCAGGACGTCAGCCGCCTCCCCGACAACGATCTGAGCGAGCTGCGCCTGCGGCACCTGGGGTTCATCTTCCAGAGCTTCCACCTCATCCAGCAGCTCACGGTGAGGGAGAACATCGAGCTGCCGCTCTACTACCTGGGCTGGGAGCCCGAGGTCGCGGCGGAGCGCGCGAGGCTCCTCGCTGATCAAGTGGGGCTCGGCGACCGGCTGGAGCACCGACCGAACGAGCTGTCGGGGGGCCAGCAGCAGCGCGTCGCCATCGCCAGGGCGCTCGCGAACGACCCGCCGATCCTGATGGCCGACGAGCCGACGGGCAATCTCGACTCCGCGACGGGGGAGCAGATCATGACGCTGATCGCCCGCCTGAACGCGGAGGGAAAGACGGTGATCATGGTGACGCACGAGGCGGAGATCGCCGCGCACGCCTCCCACCGGATGCACATGCGGGACGGCCGCGTAGAGCGCATCGAGGAGGGGCGTCGATGACGGCTCGGAGATGGCTGCGGGACGTGCGGCTTGGGGTCAAGACGCTCCTCCTGCACAAGCTGCGCTCGATGCTGACCATGCTCGGCGTGGTGTTCGGCGTGGGGAGCGTGGTCGCGATGCTGGCGGTGGGGGAGGGGGCGAGCCGCGAGGCGCTCGAGCAGATCCGCAGGCTCGGCAGCCATAACGTGATCGTCTCGGCGATGAAGCCGACCGACGAATCGAACACGACCTCCAGCACGCAGCGGATGCGGATGCTGATCTACGGGCTGACGTACGAGGACGAGGTGCGGATCCGCGAGGGGTTCGCGTCGGCGCGGCGGGTGGTCCCGGCGAAGATCATCCGGAAGGAGGCCCGGCTGGGCGAGCGGACGCTGGAGCTGCGGGTGGTTGGGACGACGCCGGAGTGGTTCGATCTGGTGCCGCGTCCGGTGCTCGCGGGACGGGTGCTGATGAACGCGGACCGCGTGGGGCGGACGAACGTGGCGGTGCTGACGGAGTACGGCGCGCGGCGGCTGCTTGCGGCCTCGAACACGCTGGGTCAGGTCCTGCGCGTCGGGACGCACGCCTTCGAGGTGGTCGGGATCGTGCAGAGCGAGGGGGGGCAGGGGAGCAGCGTGCAGACGCCGGACCAGGAGGTGGACGCCTACATCACGATCGACGTCGCACGCGCGCGGTTCGGGGACGTGTTCACGAGGATGACCGCGGGCTCGATGGAGCGGGAGCAGGTGGAGCTGCACCAGCTCATCGTGGAGGCGCGGTCGCTTGCGGAGGTGGAGCCGATGGCGGGGGCGCTGCAGGCGATGTTCGACCGGTTCCACCCGAAGAAGGACGTGCGGATCAGCGTGCCTCTTGCGCTCCTCCGGCAGGCGGAGGCGACGAAGCGGACGTTCAACATCGTGCTGGGCTCGATCGCGGGGATCAGCCTGCTGGTGGGCGGGATCGGGATCATGAACATCATGCTGGCGAGCGTGACGGAGCGCACGAAGGAGATCGGGATCCGTCGGGCGATCGGGGCGAAGCGCAGGCAGATCGTGGGGCAGTTCCTGATCGAGACCGTGGTGCTCTCGTCGATCGGCGGCGTGATGGGCGTCGCGCTGGGCGTTGCGATCCCGAGGGTGATCACCTATGCCGCGGGGATGCCGACGGTCGTCACGGGGTGGAGCGTCGCGCTCGCCTTCGGGATCTCGGGCGCGGTCGGCGTCGTGTTCGGCCTCTACCCAGCCGTGCGCGCCGCCCGCCTGGACCCCATCGAGGCCCTTCGGCACGAGTAGGGGCACTTGCGCCAGGCCCTACTTCTTCCCCGGGTCCCCGGTGAGGAGGGGGAGCTTCCCCTTCGGGATCTGCAGGATGAGCGCGTAGCTCGCCGTCGTCCACACCGGCCCCATGTCGTGGTCCAGGTTCCGGAGCGAGCCCAGCCCCGCCGCCGTGGGATGGGCGCGGAACGCCCCGTCCGGGCATCGCGACGAGAGGAGCTCGAGGCGGAAGAGCTCGTTGAACTGCTTCGTGTAGGCGCTGCCGAGATGCGTGCACGCGAAGGCCGATGTCGTGAAGTGCATCACGGGGGAGATGTGGCTGGTCGGGAGTTTCTCCATCGACCCTTTGAAGAACGCGGACATCTTCGAATAGAAGGGATGCTTCTGAAGGCCGAGGAGCGAGAAGCCCCAGAGGCACCCCGACGTCCTCCCCGGCTCGCCGTTCCTCTGTCCCGCGCGATAGCCGATGCCGCCGTCCCCGGTGCTCGTCGAGACGGCGTACGCGACCCCGCGATCGACCGGCTTCTGCGGAACCTTGAACCCGGCCCGCTTCAACACCCCGAAGGCGCAGAGGCACCAGTTTCCGGTGATCTGCAGCTCGACGTAGTTGAGCGGGTTCGGTCCGCCCGGTCCGTGCGCCCACCCGCCGCTCGCCTCCTGGCTCAACTCGATCGCCGCCAGGATCCCCTCCAGCTTCGCCTTCAGACCGTCGTTCGGGGCGATCTGGTAGACCTGGGCGAGGAAAATCGCGGAGTAGGAGTACCCCCAATTCGTCTGGTTCCAATTCCCCGCGGGGAATCCGACCAGATCCTCGGGGGTCGCCGCGATGCCGCAGTTCTTGGAGACGAAGTCCACGCCTTTGCGGAGGTTTTCGGCGTAGGGCCCCTCCGTCGGTGTGCTCCCCGAGGCGAGGAGCGCGAGGCCCACGAGGCAGGTCATGACGACCTCGCCGTTCTTGCCGCTGTACCTCGTTTCGTAGCCGCCGTCGCTCCGCTGCTTCGAGGCGATGTACTTCAGCGACTCCTCAACCAGCTTCTCGCAGCGAGCGCAGCCCGTCGGACAGGTCGCGGCATGCGGACCCTGGGAGGGGACCTCGATCGGGAGGTTCTGCTTCTTCCCGCCGCGCACGACGAGGAGCGTCAGCTTCGCGTCCTTCTTCGAGGAGGCCTTCTCGAGGAGGTCGACGAGCTGGTAGACGAGGGGCAACTTCGGGTTCGAGAAGAGCTGGGTGCCGACGCCCACGATGACGTCGCCGGGCGCGAGGCCCGCCGCCTTCGCGGGCGCGCCATCGGCCACGGACGTGACGCCGAGGCCCGACGTCCCGCCCGGCATCCCCTTGACCCCGGTTTGCGGGAGACCCTCCGCGCCGATGGGGCCCAGGTTGAAGGTCGGGTCCTCGGCGGCGGCGACGGCGAGACAGGAAAGGATGAGGAGCACGGATCGCAGGGCTGCCATCGTTCCCTCCGGTTGGTGACGAGTGGATTCCCCGCCTCGCGACGACTCGCTCGACACGGAACCCGCGACAGGGCCCCCCTGACCAGCGCGGTATCCGAGTCCGAGGGTACCACGTGGACCCGCGCGCAGGCGAGTCCCGCGATCATGCCCGGCGCAGTTCCTCCGCGTAGTGCTTGATCGCGAGGTCCAGCCATCGATATCGCGGGACCTTCGCGCTCACGTACCCCATGTGGCCGCCGGAGTCCTCCAGGTGCAGGTGCACGAGGTCCGACCTCGCGGCCTCGACGTGGTCGTGCCAGTCGATGAACGGGTCGTCCTTCGCCGCGAGGATCACCGTGGGGCGGTCGACCTTCGCGAGGTGCGGCATCGCGCTGCAGCGCCCGTAGTAGTCCTCTCGGTCGCGGAAGCCGCCGACGGGCGCGGTCACGGCGTTGTCGAAGTCGCGAAGCGTCCCCCACCACGCGACCGGGTAACGGTCGGGGATGAGCCCCGCGGCAACGCGTTCGCGAACGGCGCGACGGCAGCGCAGGACGAAGCGGAAGTCGTAGACGCGGTTGAATCCTCGCTCGAGCAGGCGCGCGCCCTTCTCGAGGTCGATCGGCGGGTTCACCGCGATCGCGAGGTCGGGCTTCTCGAACCGGCCGATCCCCTCGCCCAGGTTCAGGAGCAGCGCGTTTCCGCTCAGGGAGAACCCGACGGCGAGGAGTCGCTTGCCCGGGTGGCAGGCCCGCGCGTGCGCGAACACGGCGCCGAGGTCGTCGGCGCGGCCGCTGTGGTAGACCCCCGCCGCCAGGCCCGCTCCGTCGCCGCAGCCGCGATGGTTGAAGCTCCAGGTGCCGTGCCCGAGCCCCAGCGCCACGGCGACGCCGCGGCGCATGTAGTCCGCGTCGTTGCTGCCGCCCAGGCCGTGGAAGAAGCAGACGAGCGTGTCGCTCCCTCCCGCGTACTCGCGGCCCAGGAGGCGATCTCCGTCGGGCAAGACCACCTCGATGCGGCGGAATGCGTGGCTCGGCGGGGGACTGGGGAGGAAGTTCCCGAGCAGCGTCTGAAGGTGCCCTCCCCGCGCCCACCAGGGCGGCGTGCACGGGAGGGGCGGCTGCGCAGGGCGGAAGGCGCCGCTCATTCTGCGTGTGCCCTCGGCTACTTCCAACTCACGATGAGGTCGACGAGCTTCCCCAGGACCGGAACGTCCTTGACCGCCCCCAGGATGATGTTCTTCCGCGCCGCCTCGTTGAACGGCCCGCCGCGGATGTGCCCATCCACGTCCTTCACCGCTGCATTCAGCCGCTCCTGCGCGCCCGGCTTCCCCTCGATCAGCTCCCCCAGCGCGTCCAGGGCGTTCGCCTCCTTGCGGAAGCCCTTGTCGACGTAGTCGATCTCGGCCTGCAGCATCGCCTGGTGCAGCTTCGACATCCCAGGGGCCCCGCCGGCGATGCTGACCATCCCCTCGATCGCGTCTCCGTTGTCGGCGTCGCCGCTCTTCACCCTGTCCCGCGCGTACCGCATGAGCTGGAGCACCCCGTCCAGGCGGTTCAGCGACTCCGAGACCTTCTTCAGCGCGTCGGGCGTCTCGCTCTCGACCCCCGTCACAATGCCCGACAGCTCCCCGTACTCGCCCGCCGACCCCGCGGCGTTCGCGGTCGCCTGGACCCGGTTTCGCCACCAGGAGATCGTGTCCTTCGTGACAGGGACGCCCGAGTCGAGCACCGCCGTCCGGGCGCCGACCAGCTCCGCGTGGATCGCGCGCAGCTTCCCCTGGTTTGCGGCAGGGTCCCTCGCCAGCTCCTCGACCTGCTTCAGGGCCTCGTCCACGCGCAGGCGATGCACCTGCATCTCGACGGCCGCCTCGACATGGCGGCAGGCGACCTCGGTCGACGGCGTCGAGACGTGCGCTCCCTTGAGCAGCGTGCGCATGACGCCGATCTGCACCCGCGCGTCCAAGTCGGTCTTCGCGGCGCGCACGTTGTCGAGGATCGTGGCCAGCTTCGCGAGCAGCTCGTCCTCGCCCGCCCTCTTCCCCTCCTCGTCCGGGACGTAGAGCGGCACGTCGATCTCGCAGACGTTGTTCGCCTCGTCCGTCTCCTCCAGCTTCCCGTCCGCGTCGATCCGCGCGGAGAGCCGCGTGTCGCCCATCTCGAGCGTCCATGACATCGCGTACTTGTTCATGTACCAGTCCTGCACGACCTTGGGCCTTGCCTCGAACGTCTTCCACTCGCCGGGACGCCAACCGTCCGAATCGAAAAGGCGCACGTCGATCGTCCGCTTTCCCTCGCCGTTCTGGGGGGTCAGGACCGAGAAGCGCACCGACAGCACCCCTCCCTTCTCGACCGCCTTGCCGATGTTCCGCGCGCGGAGCGTCAGCGTGGTGACCTCGCCCGGCTTCGGCGCCGAGGGTTCCACGATCAACTCAGCCGCGACGAGGTCAGGCTTGTCCTTCTTCGGCGGCACGAGGAACGCCAACGGGAAGGTCATCGACGCGCGGGCCGGGTCTACCTTGATCTTCAGCGTCACGGTCCCCGTGGCGATCTTCTCCAGCGGGATCAGCTTCCCGGTTGCGAGCCCCTCGCCCTCCTCCTCGACCGGGAGGGCGGCCTTGACCACGATGCCTTCCTCACCGAGCATCCCGACCTCGGCTGCGATCGGCGGGAAGCCGGGGATGCGGACCTCGGCCTCGGGGAAGAGCGCGGAGAGCGTGATCGAGATGCTCACGGCGCCAATCGCCCCTGCGAGGCTTCCGTCGTTCCCCTGGCTCGTGCGGAGCTTCACCTGGAAGGGGAGCCTCAGGGAGTTGTCGACGATCTCGCCCTCCTGCGGGACGGCCGTGCATCGCAGGGTCGCCCACGCGGAGCGGTCGCCGATCGTGAGCACGCGCGTCTGGGCGCCTGCGAGCGCGCCGAAGCGGCGGAACTCGAGGTCCTCGAGCGCGAAGTCGGCGATTGGGTTCCCCGCGCGCTTCTTCAGCTTCCCCTCGCCGTCGTAGAAGTCGAGGCCGAGGCCGTCGGACACCCAGGTCAGCGTGTCGCCGGAGGCGTCCTCCCACAGCTCCTCGCCGATCCGCGACATCCACCCCATGCCGCAGATCCGGCTCTCCTCGGGCGTCCGCGGCAGGCGGTAGATGAGCGACCAGATGTTGGTCTCCTCATCGAGCCCGAGCACCCGGTCGCGAACCCCGCGCGCCTGGCTGGCGCGGGCGGCCATCCACGGCGGTGCGTCCTCGCCCGCGACGTCCATCGCAATCGTCGGGCCCCACTCGGCCGGTGCGCGGGCGATGATGCGGAGACGGACGATCGGGTCGGAGGGGGCACGATCGGCACCGAGTCCGAGGAGCGGTGAAGCGAATCCCAGGCGTCCGAGGACGATCGAGGCGTGCCAGCGCGACTCCGCGTCTTCGAGCGCGAGGGCGTCCTTGAGCCCCTGGAGCGCCTTCGGGTCCCCGGTCCGCGCGAGGATGCCGAGCAGGTAGAGGGCGACGCTTGGCGCGGGGTCCTTCGCGAGGGCGGCGCGGACGGCGTCGAAGTCGCCGTCGCCCGCCAGGCGGAAGATCGCCGCGGCCGCCACGGAGGCGACGTCCTTGTCCTCCGAGGCGAGGAGCGCGAAGAGTGCAGGGAGGTCCTCTCGGGTCGCGAGGGTCTCCAGCGCGCCGAGGGCGACATCGGGCCGTTTCGACCGGGGGGCCTCTTCGGCAAGGAGGGGCCACGCGTCGTATTCGCGCAGCGTCTCGAGGGCCGCGTAGGCCCCGAAGCAGGCGTCCCCCTGGAGGAGGGCCACGAGGTGCTCGCGCATCGCATCGGGGAGGGGGCGACGCGGGGGCGGGTCGCCGAGGCCCAGGGCCGCGAGCAGGCGGCCGGCCTCCTCGGCGTCCTCGGGAAGGCGGGCGGCGTCGGCCCGGAGTTCCTCGGCGGCGGCGACGGCGTCCTCGCTATTGGCGATGGTGCGCTCGGCCCGTTCGATGACGGCGCGGTGACGGCGTACCTCAGCGCGCGCCGCGGCAGAGAGCAGCGAGTCCTGCTCCGTCGCCTCGGCGTCTTTGGCCAGCGCCTGGAGCACCTGGGCCTCGAGGCCGGGGTCGGCCGCCTCGCGGGCGTCGAGGAGGGCCTTCTTAAGGAGGTCTCGGGAGCCCGTCGCCTGGGCGAGCACGAGGCGAGTCTCGCAGCGCCCCGACGCGCAGCCGCGAGCGTCGAACAAAGTCAGGGACTTTTCGAGGGAGGCACGGACCGCCTCGGCGTCGACACCTCCCGCGGCGAGGCGCAGTCGTGCGGAGCGCAGGCGCAACGTGGCCGGCGTGAGGGAGAGCCCCGCGATTTCGGCTGCTGCGATCGCGAGGTCGAGCGTGTCTGCCGCGCCGGCGAGGTCGCCTCCGCGCTCCCGCAGCGCAGCGCTCGCGATGGCGTCCAGTGTGTCGAAGGCGATCTGGACGTCGTTCTGGAAAAAGACCTGGTCGTTGAGCCACTGGAAGTTCCGCGCGAGGATCGCGGCGTCGATTGCTGGGGTGAGGGCGGCTTCGTCGTCCATGTCGGTCGACGCTGCATGGCCGAGGCACGCGGACTCCAGGCGCACGTCGCCCGCCGCGGCGGCCTCCTTGGCGGCCTCCCGCATCAACTCGCCTGCGAGCCGGGGCATGTCCTTGCCGTTCGCGGCGGCCTGCGACTCGGCATCGAAGCGGATCTCGGCCAGGTCGCTGAGGCAGCGTGCGGCCTCGGCGAGGAGGCGTTCGCGTCGCGCGGCCGCGATGGACAAGCGTAGCGTCTCGATCGCATCGTCGGCGTGGTTCTCCTCTCGCTGTTCGGCGGCGAGCCGGCGCTGATCCCGGATCCACGAGGCGGTGTCTGCAAATCCGGCCGGCGACGCGAGAAGGAGGGCGATGGCTGCGATGGCGGGGCGCATGGCGGTTCTCCTGGGAGACCTCAGGGCGCCCTGTCTACCGTGCGTCGGCGCGCTGGTCAACGAATCGCGTTCCGAAGTCCCGACAGGACTTCGGGCCCTGGCTGGGAAAGGACTTGTGGCGGCACAGATGTGCGCGATGTCTTAGCTGCCAGGGACGACCGCTCCCTTCCTGCGCAGCTCCGCCTCTGCGCGGGACTCGGGGCCCTCCCAGCGGATGTAGGCGTGGAAGCCGAGCACGGGGAGGTAGATCAGCAGCGTCCCAGCACCCGCGTCGATCGCCGCGACGCCTACGGCGACGTATCCCGCGAGCAGCGAGATGACCGACGCATAGCGCAGCGCCACGAAGAACGCCGCCAGGGTGGTCAGCAGGATTCGCATCCCCCGCAGGCCCCACCGAACCGGGCCTGTGGCCGTCAACTCGGTGCGGACCTCCAGCAACTGGTTCAACAGACTCCGAGCGGAGGGGAGCCTGTCCTGGGGCGAGTAGGCGAGCGCGCGCAGGAGGACCTCAACCACCCGTTCGGGGAGAACGGCGCGTAGGCTCTCGGGCGTGGCCGCGCGGTCGGGGCGGCTCCCCAGGAGGATCTCGTGGAGGATCACCCCCATCGCGTAGACGTCCCACGAGCGGGCAGGCGGCTCGCCGTGGAGCCCCTCCGGCGGGAGGTAGTGGAGCGTCCCGCCCCACTCGTTGTCTCCCATCGACAGGGAGCGGCTGACGTGGCTGTCCAGCCGCACCTTGCGGATCGCGCGGGCCATGCCGAAGTCGGTCAGCCACGGGCTGCCCTGGTCGTCGACGAGGATGTTCTCCGGCTTCAGGTCGCCGTGGAGGAACCCCTCCCCGTCCACGGCCGCGACCGTCGCGAGGACCTGGAGGTAGAGACGCATCGCGCGGGATCGGTCGTCGCCGCCGTGGGCCTCCTGGATGACGTCTCGAAGGGTCCGGCCCCCCATCCACGTCGACACAAGGTGTGGGACCGGCTCGGCGACGAAACGCGCCGGCACGACTCCCGGCACGCCGGCGTACATGAGCGCGTGGACTGTGTCGGCCTCCAGCCGGAGGGCCTCCGCGCCGTCGGGGGACGCCGGCAGCTTCACCGCGACCTCGATCCCCTCAGGGCGAGTGCGCCCCCTCCACACCTCGCTGAGGTTGGTGCGGGCGACCCGCTCCTCCAGGACGAGTGCCGGCAGCTCCGGCGCCTCGCCTACTGCATCATGAAGTTCCACAGCGGGTGACCTCTGCGGTTTTTGTAGGTCTTGTCGGGGATCCCCACCAGCCAGGCATTGATGGTCGTGACGCCGAGTACGGCACACAGGACGCCGAAGAGGTAGCCGGCAAGGGCGAGAAGGACGAACCATCCGCTCTCCCAGGTCTTCGACGTCGCAAAGGTCCCATAGGCCAGATAGACGCCGCCCGCCGCGAGAAGCAGCAAGAGCGCGAGGCCCACCCACTTGACGCCCCGCGCCAGGGTCTGCATCCGCTCCCGGAACACCAGCCGCCGCTCGTGGCCGTTCCTGCGGCGCAGGCAGCGCTGTTCCAGATAGATGAACCGCTCGATGTCGTCCAGGAGCGCGTTCGCCGAGTCGACCCGCAGCGCGGGGGAGGGGTGGAGCATCTGCCTCAGGAACTCCGAGGTGCCGGGCGGCAGATATCGGTTCAGCTCGCGTGGACTGACCCCGAACGCGGGGGGCTTCCCGCAGAGGAGCTGATGCAGGATGACGCCGAGGGCGTAGATGTCGGAGGCCTTCGTCGGCTTCTCGCCGGCGACCACCTCGGGGGCCATGTAGTCGAGCGTGCCGCCGATCTTCTCCCCCGTGACGCTGACCACGGACGCGCGCAGGCTGGTCTGCTGGCGCGCGCTCACCTGGAGGCGGGCGAGCCCGAGGTCGAGGAGGAAGCAGGATCCCCGCTCGTCGAAGCGGATGTTGCCAGGCTTGAGGTCCCCGTGCACGACTTCGGCGGCGTGGAGCCTGGAGACGACCTCGACCACGTTTCCGAAGAGGCGGAAGGCGCCGACGATCTTCGTTGGCGAGGGGGCCTCCTCGGGTTGCGGGAGGTTCGCCCCCGAGATGAAGGGCATGACGAGGAAGGGCGGGTCGTGGTCGAGGTGGACCTCCCGCACCGCGACCACCTGCGGGTCCTGAAACCGCGACGCGATGAGCGCCTCGCGTCGCAGGTGGGAGACGAACTCCGGCACGCGCGGCAGCTTCAGAGCGACGATCTCGCGCGACCCGAGGGCCCGCGCGCGCCATACGACGGAGAAGCCGCCGGCGCCGGCCACCTCGAGGAGCTCGTACTCCCCAATGCGCTGCCCCGGAGCGAGGGGACTGTCTAGGAGGAGCGGCGCCGCCGGGGGCTCCGAGTCGACGATCGCCCGCGAGTCGAGAAGTCCCTCGAGGTGCGGGGGGACGGGGTCATCGTCGGTGAGCGGGGGCACGTGGTACCTCCACTGTCTAACGTACCCTAAGGCCGCCCCGCCGGCCCGTCAATCGCGTTCGGCGCGCATTCCACTCGGGTGCTCGGGGCTCGGTTCCGGGGGGCCAGATGGGCAAAGGACTTGTGGCGACCCGGTCGCTGATGGAGACACTTTTCGCAGCAACGCGCACCAGGTGGTATTGCACTGCGAGGGGAGGTCTGGCGTAGAATGCACTCGATCCCTGGGGAGAGAGGAATGGCGGCCAGGACCTGTCCCCGCTGCGCGACCGAGCTCGACCCTTCGGATCCTCCGGGATGGTGCCCCTTCTGCGGAAGATCGACGGTGGGGGCCCCCAAGCCCGTCGCCTCCGCCGTCCGTGCCGCGTGCGCGGGATGCGGGGCGAGGCTCGCCGCGCCGTTGACCTTCGCGGGGAAGACCGCCAGGTGCAAGAAGTGCGGAGGTTCCGTCCGCTTTCCCGCCGCCTCCCAGGCGCCGCCCCGCGCCCCCGCAGCCGGGCCGCCCGCCGTCGCGCCCCCTCGCCCCGCGGCGCCGAAACGGCCCGCCCCGACGACCTCCGAGCCCTGGCGCGTCGTGCTCCAGTGGGCGTTCGTCGCGGCGCTGATCCCGCTGCTTTTCTCGTTCGTCGGGCGGCAGGACGACCCCGGGGCGCGCCTGGAAAGGACGCTCGATCAGCACCCAGAGGTCCTGGAGAAGGCCTTGACCGGGGCGTACGACACGCCGGACAAGATGTTCGCGGACCTGCCCGGGCGTCGCATCGAGGGGGCCTACCTCCCGCGCGACTCTTCGAAGCAGTGGTTCTTCGCGCTCCTCGCCGCGGGCCTCTTCTACGGCTACTTCCGTCTGGCGTTCCCCCGGGGCCAGGCTTCCGAGCACAGCCTCCTGATCGTGGCCGTGGTCACCGGGACGGTCGGAATCGTCCTCTTGCTGGCGCTCCAGTACTTCGCGGCGTGGACGCAGGGGAGGATCATCATCGGGCGCGGCCTCTTCATGATCTTCTTCTACATCGCGAAGTTCATCGGCTGGTCGTACAACTGCGCGCTCGACGACAGCAACGGCTTCCTCATGAGCCTCTTCGGGTTCACGATGGGCGTGGGGCTGTGCGAGGAGCTGACCAAGTCGGCGCCGGTGATCAACCACTTCCACCACTCTCGCGGGGGCATGGCCCTGGACTGGCGTGGGGCGGTCCTCTGGGGGCTCATGAGCGGCGTGGGCTTCGGGATCGCGGAGTCGATCCACTACAGCTCTGCCTTCTACAACGGCGTCTCGACCGGCGGGATCTACTGGGTCCGCTTCATCTCGTGCGTCTCGATCCACGCCGCGTGGTCGGGCGCGGCGGCGCTGATCGTGTGGAACGACCAGGACCTGTACCAAGGTCAGATGGACTGGGGGGACTGGGGCATGGCGTTCCTCCGCACGCTGTGGGTCGTCATGCTCCTCCACGGGTTGTACGACACCTGCCTGAAGAAGGACCTCATCGTGCTGGCGGTCCTCGTCGCCATCGCGAGCTTCGGCTGGTTCGGCTGGCAGTACGACAAGGCGCGTCGCACGCAGGCCCGCGCCGACCAGGCGTTCGCAACGGCGTAACGGATCGTCGTGGGCCGAGGGAGTCTCGTGATCGTCTGGAATGAGGAGGCGGATCGGTACCTCCTCACCGTCAATCGGTGGGAGGGGGCGGCGTTCTGGAGCCTCGTGGCCGTCGCGTCCGCCGTGCCGCTCATCCTGCTGGAGGTCATGTCCCGGCTGCCTGCCGTCGAGAGTCGCGCGTGCTGCGCCATCGTGTTCGTCCCCCTCGGCCTCGTCGCCATCCGCACGGCCATCGTACGGCTGCGACAGAGTGGTTGGATCGAGGTCCCCCTGCACGGCGGGCCGGTGCGGTGGGGCTACCCCGGCGCAGAGCGGATGGAGCAGCCCGTCCGCGTGAAGATGTTCGCCGTCCTCGATCTCGCCTCGGGCGATGCCACCGTGGCCGTGATCCTCCTGAACGAGGCCCACGTGCGCGCCCTCGGCGGCTGGCGGTCCGCCCACGCGGGGCGCGTCCGAGCCGTCGTGCGCCAACTCAACGACCTCCTCACGCCGTCCGCGTCCGTCCCGGGTCCTGTGGACCCCCGCCCATCGGAGGGCGCGTAGGCCGGCCACGCCGCGCCGCCTCCGCGACCTACCTCTTGGGATCCGCAACTCCGTGCGCTTCAAGCCACGAGACCAGGCGCTCTGCCTCGACAAGCTGCGCGTCGTGTGCCCATGCGTCCCAGCGCAGGCTTCTGGCGTGATGCAGGCTGAGTACAGCCAGTGTTCGCCCCTCCGAGAAGAGCTCGATGGCCTGCGATCCAATGCACATGCAGTGGCCGGCTCCGGCCGCACCGTCGCTGATCCGCAGGCACTCCCGCAGGCCGCGGAGGTCGTCCTCGTTGTTCGTGTCGAGGAGGACTCGCGGGCCCAGTGCTTCGTCGCCGACCATCCCCAGGTCGAGGATGCGGACCCGCGTGCACCGGCCAAGGACCTCCGAGAGGGACGCCTGCGTGGGACTCGGCGCCGTGGACTGCTCGAGGGGCTGCGAGACGAGACCCAGGCCGCGTTTGATCGAGTCGAGAAATCCCATCACCGATCCTCCAAAACCAGCCGAGCGGTGTCGCCACCCTCTCCAGCACGACGAGCGTGATGTCTGGCAGGCGTTGGCCGCGGGCTACGAGCTCCCACCAGCGCCGCGGTACCGCTTTCCCGCGCGCTCGACGGCCTTGACGGAGAACGCCCCCGTCATCTCCTTGCCATGCGAAAAGACCCAGTCCTCGACGTCCGCCACCTCCACGCGGACGCGGTCCCCGCAGCGGAGACTGTGCAGGTTGACGGGGTCGTTGTCCAGCACGCCGACGACGATTCCCCCCTCGATGGCCTCGACCTCGGCCCACACGTGCTCCACGGCAATTCGGCCCAACTGGCGGTAAGCCTCCCCGAAGTCCCTCTCCTCGGCCGGATGGAGCAGGTCGACCCAGGGCCAGGCCGTGTGCTCGCGCAGGGCCTTCTGCATCTTCCCAGCGGCAGCGAGCGCGATCGGCAACATGTGGTCTCTCCGAGGTTCGCGTCGACATCCTACGCCGGCGTGCCCGCTGGGGGCAACGGGAGGGACAGCCACCCCGCTCGGGATGCGCACTCGGCCGGCCTTGACATCCGGGCGCCGCGGGCATCCAATGGCCCGGCACTTCAGGCAGGGAGGACATCATGAGACGGCTTCTGGCGATCGCCATCCTGTCCACATTCGTGTGGGTCGCGCTCCACGCCCCCGCCTCCGCGGAGGGGACGTTCGTCGACAAGAAGAACGGCTTCCAGGTCAAGGCCCCCTCGGGGTGGGCGCAGATCCCCATCAAGGTGGAAGAGAAGTGGATCTGCGCGAAATGGCAGTGCGATAAGGAATATGAGGGCAAGGAGGGCTTCTCCCACACCCCGCTCCTCCGCGTCATCCTCTTCGAGAAGGCGGGCGGCGGCGAGGCCGCCTCCGAGGGCGGCGAACCCGCCAAGCCCGCCGAGGGCGGGGTCGTCAGCCTCGACGCCCCGTACCTCGACTACAAGGACTACCTCAAGCGGAATTTCTCCGAGGGCGGCTTTTTCGTCAGCGCCGAGGACAACGGGAAGATCGGGAACACCCCCGTCACCATGATCGAGGTCAAGGTCGAGAAGCTCGCCATGACCGGGAAGAAGCGCATCATGGCCTGGATCTTCCACGCCCCGTTCGGCGACCTCGCCATCGAGGGCGACTCCCTCGAGGAGAAGTTCGACAAGCTGAAGCCCATCTACCTGGCCGCGTTCAAGTCGTTCCGCGTCATCGAGCGCGACGCCTCCCTCCAGGGCGAGGAGATCGACACGGGTGCCAGCATCAGCTTCGGCGGGAAGGACGAGACCCCCGAGGAGCGGAAGAAGCGGCGGATGGAGGCCCAGGAGAAGGTCTTCAAGAAGGCCCTCGCCGACCTCCCAAAGGACTGGACGAGCAAGCGCACGCCGCACTTCCTCGTCATCAACCACGGCAAGCCCCAGTTCATGGACAAGGTGATCGCCCACGCAGAGGCGGTCCGCACGTGGCTCGATCAGCGCTTCGGCGACGTAGGCGACGGGTACGTCCAGGACGGAATCCTCCGGATCTGCAAGGACTCCGACGAGGAGCGGGCCTTCGGGAAGTCGTCCGGCGACGCCTACTCCTCCGAGACGCGCGAGATCGTCCTGAGCGGCGGCAACGACTTCAGCAAGGACTGGGAGTTCGACAGCCTCGGGACGGCGATCCTCCGGCAGTACTTCTCCGACAAGGACGAGATGCTCTACTCCAGCATGCCCCCGTGGCTCGAGAACGGCCTCTCGCGGTACATCGGCTCCGCGAAGCTGAAGGGGAAGAGCCTCGAGTTCGCGGCCGACCAGAGCGAGCAGGACGGCATGCGCGAGGGGAGGCGGGCGAATGCGCTCCTCCCGGTGAAGGACATGTTCGCGATGTCCTCCAACGAGCTGTGGCAGGGGGAGGGCGGAATGGCGCTCTACGCCGAGTGCGCCTCGATCGTCAGGTATCTCTACGGCCCGGGGGCGAAGCAGCCGAAGACGAGGAACCTGATCCGCGACTACATCGCGAAGCTCCTCGCCGTCGTGGAGGAACAGGACGCTGCGGCGGAGGAAGCGCGGAAGAACGAGGCGCCCACGGCGGCTCCGCAGACGGAGGAGGAGGAAGAGGCGGAGTTCAAGAAGCGGCGGAACAAGAACTGGACCGACAATGAGAAGGACCTCCTCAAGAAGGTCTTCGAGAAGGTCTTCGAGGGATGGACCGACGGGGACTGGCAGTCGCTCCAGACGGCGTGGGAAAAATGGGCGAAGTAGGGAGGGATAGGTCGTGAGGAGCTCGTTCCGCATCGTCCTGCTGTGGGCCGCGTGGCCGCTGGCGCTCTCCGCCGACGCGATCCAGTTCAAGGACGGCCGCCTGTTCGAGGTCACGAAGGTCGTGCAGGCGGAGGGGGGCTGGAAGCTCGTCTTCGGCCACGGCGAGGTCTTCGTCAGGGCGGACCTCGTGGAGCGCGTGCAGGCCTCCGACGAGGGCGGCAACTACGTCCCGAAGGACGACGAGGAGAAGGCGAAGATCGAGAAGGGCCTCGTCCCGTACGAGGGGAAGTGGATCGCGAAGGCCGAGCGGGACAAGGCCGTGCAGAAGAAGCTCGACCAGGCGAAGAAGGGGATGGAGGAGGCGAAGAAGCACCAGGAGTGGAGGGACCGGTACATCACCGAGACGAAGCACTTCAAGTTCGAGTACACCATCCCGCCCGCGAAGTGCCAGGAGTACCGGGAACTCATGGAGGTCTATTACGAGACATTCATGAGGAAGTGGGGGATCAAGCCCCCGGCGAAGACGCCCAAGCTGCCCGTCTGCTTCTACCACGATGAGGAGTACTACTATCAGGTGAGCGGGGCGCCGCGCGGGGCGATCGGCTACTTCCGCTTCGTCGACCCGATCGAGCTGAACTACTACTACGACCGGAACGACGAGCGGCTCACGCTCGACGTGATGTTCCACGAGACGAACCACTACCTGACCTACCTGATCAGCCCGAAGTTCAACTACCCGCCGTGGGTGAACGAGTCGCTCGCGGAGTACTACGGGGCGAGCCAGTGGGACGCCGCGAAGAAGACGATGTCGGTGGGGCACATCCAGGAGGGGAGGCTCGTCGTCCTGCAGGATGCGATCGCGGGGGAGGAGTGGCAGGGGCTGGAGGAGATGATCCGCCTGCCCGACTTCGACGCGCTGCACTACGCGTGGGGATGGTCGTTCGTGCACTTCCTGATGGAGTCGAAGAAGTACGCGCCGGGGTTCCAGAAGTTCTACCTGGCGCTGGCGACGGACAAGGACGTGAAGCGGGTCCCCTTCCAGGGGGAGATGGAGCAGTGCGACCCGGACGAGGTGATCCGCGTGCTGAAGAAGCACCTCAGGGTCACGGACCTGAAGCCGATCGAGACGGAGTGGCACGCGTACGTGAAGGACACGCTGAAGCTGGAGACGCACCGCGGGTACGAGGAGGCGGCGCAGTGGGCGGACCGCTGGGGCCTGACGATCAAGGCGGGGCGGTACTACATGACGGCGGTGGAAAAGGGGACGAAGAACCCGCTGACGTTCGACAACTACGGCGAGTGGCTCTCGCGGAAGGGGCAGCACGACGAGGCGATCGAGATGTTCGGAAAGGCGATTGAGCTCGACCCGATGAACCCCTACTTCTACATGCACCTGGGGCACGCCTGGGAGGCGAAGGGGGGCGACGAGAACAAGAAGAAGGGGGAAGACCTGGAGGCGCTGGCGATCGAGCTCGACCCGCACGACCCGTGGCTCGCCTTCCAGTCGCGCGGCGTCGTAATCCAGGGGAGGTGAACACTCGCAGCCAGCCCCAAGAGGACAGCCGATGATCCATCGGGTCCGACATGGCCGACTGGCAGTCCCTGCTACGCGGCGCGGTTGGCGAGGGCGGGGCTGAACGGGGTCGCCTCCGGGACCTCCTCGTCCACCGTGCGCGGCTCCGCGCGGTAGGCGGCGACGACGAACGTCGAGCCGTCGTCGTGCTCCGTCCTCCAGGAGCGGAGGTCCGCGATTGCCGCCATCCGGAACAGCAGCTCGCGCGCATCCTCGTGCGCATCCACCTCCGCGACGTGCAGGCGGAATCGCTCGCGATGGGGTGACGGCGGAGAGGCCTCGATCGTGGCGTAGAGGTCCGTCCCCTTCGGGCCGGCGTGCCTCCCCTCGAAGGCGATCCGCCGGATGTCCCCGAGGCGGATGACGATCTGGCGCGGATGGACCCCGAAGACCGGATCGACCGTCAGCTCGCTCGTCCCCTGCACGCGGTCGAGGTCCAGGAGCCTCGTCCGCGTGGAGGTCTTGGCGAGGACGCGCGTGATCCCGATCAGCGACGCGTACCAGAACGCCGCGAAGGAGGCGAGGCAGAAGAAGATGAAGAGGTCGGCCACGCCGCCGGGGTAGACGGCGAGCGCGAACGCGAGGAAGGGCAACGGCAGGCCCCAGGAGGCCACCAGGAGGACGAAGACGAGCGGCAGGCCCCAGAGCCCGCGAGCGCGCGTGGTCTCCTCCTCGAGCAGGAGCCTCCGTCCCGGCTCGTCGCGAGAGATGCCGAGCATGGTCGTACCCTCCGCCGGGGGCGCGCTTCGGCGGGCGGGAGGCTCCCACCTGAATCGTACGCCCGCGCCCGCAGCCGGACAAAGCCCGTTGAGCGCCCGCCACTCACGCGGGAGCGCCTCGACCCGCGCGCCGCGCCCGACCAGGTGGTCATCCCGATTACGCTTCGCAAGGGGGACAACGTCCTGCTGCTCAAGGTGTGTCACGGAGGAGGAGGGTGGGAGTACTACTTCCGGATCACCGATCCCGAGGGGTGTTCCATGCAGGACTTGAGCTACCGAACACGCTGATCCGGTGGTCATCGTTGGCGACGTCGATATCTGATATCTGACATCTGAGGTCTGACATCAGATAGGGACAGGACGCACGCCGGCTGCCGGGGCATATCTGATATCAGACCTCAGATGTCAGATATCGGGCCGATTCTCCTCGAATCGCTTTGACCACGCTCACCCCGCAAGCTACGATGTGCACGCCTCCGGATGTGAGCGCACATGCGCACCGCCGCCCTCATTCTCGCCCTCGCCCTACCCCTCACGGCCGACGAGGTCCGCCTCAAGGACGGCAGGGTCATCGAGGGCAAGGTCGTCGAAGACGGCGACACCATCCGCGTCAAGGGCGAGCATGGCGCCGTCTCCTTCTCCCGCGACAAGGTCCTCAAGCTGACCTACGGCCCCACCCGCAGGGAGCAGTACGCTCAGCGCCTCGCCGCCGTCGCCGAGGACGACCTCACCGGCCTCTTCGAGCTCGCCGGCTGGTGCGATGTCGAGGGCTTCCTCCGCGAGCGCGACCAGCTCCTCGCCCGATGCCTCGAGATCGACCCCCAGCACGACGGCGTCAACGAGGTCCTGGGCCGCGTCAAGGTCGACGGCAAGTGGATGACCTCCGACGAAGCCGCCGAGGCCCAGGGGCTCGTCAACTGGGCCGGGGAGTGGATCCCGCGGGAGGAGAAGGCGCTCCGCGACGCCCTCTCCGCCGAGGCCAACCTCCGCCACCAGGTCCGCCGCCGCGTCTTCGAGCTCACCCTCCAGCAGGCCCAGGGCGACCGCGTCCAGCGCGAGGAGGCGACCGCCCTCCTCTCCACCGTCCCCCCCGAGAGCCGCCTCCAGGGCCTCGGCGACGCCCTCTCCCACCCCGACCCCGAGGTCCGTTCCTTCGTCGCCAAGGGCTTCGCGGAGCTCGGCGGGAAGGACGCCGTCGAGCCGCTCGCGGAGCGCGTCCTCCTCGAGGGCGACAAGGCCGCGTACGATGCCGTCGTAGGGGCCCTCCGCGGGATCGAGGGGGCCGACCCGACCCCGATCTTCGCCGCCCGCCTCACCGAGAAGGATGTCGACCTCCGCCTTCGCGCCGAGATCGCCCTCGGCGAGTTCCCGAGCGAGACCGTCGCGCCGATGCTCGTCGACATGCTCGAGAATACGACGTACTATTCCGGCGGCTCGGCCATCATCATCGAGGAGGGCTTCGTCCCTCCCCGCGGCGGACCGCCCCGGCCCGACCTCCCCGAGGACCATGCCACGGTCATGATGGAGCGGGAGCGGAAGGCGCTGCGCTACGCCCTCTCCAGGATCACGGGCGTCGACATGGGGCTCGACATTGCGCGCTGGCGGGTCATCCTCGAGCTGATCCGCAAGCGGCAGGAAAAAGGGAAGTAGATGGGGAACGAGTTCTTCGAGGGCGTCGACGACCTGGACAGGCTCGACCAGCTCATTCTCCCGGGCCTCCACGCCCGCGAGAGCGGCGGTTGCGTCTGGAGCTACCTCTGTGAGGCCGGGGAGGTCTTGAACGCCCGCGCGTTCGACTTCGACGGGACGCTCACGGCGATCCTCGACATCACGCTGGAGCTGACCCGCGCCGACCGCGCCGCGCTCATGCTCATGGGGGACGGCGGCCAGTTCGCCGTCTGCCTTGCTCGCGACCGCGAGAAGAAGGGCCTCTCCGAGCAGGAATTCCGCGCTTCGAAGACGATCGTCGACCGCGTCCTCTCGGACGGGAAGCCGCTCTACTCCTCGAACCTCTCCGAGGACCCCGTCTTCTCCAAGTCCGACAGCGTGCGCGAGCTGAAGCTGACCAGCGCGATGTGCGTCCCCGTGCGCGTGAGGACCCGGGAGGACACGCAGGGCGGCGACGAGCGTCGCCTTTTCGGGAAGCCCGCAAAGCACCAGGCGGTCGGCGTCCTCTACGTCGACTCCACCGGCGGTGCGCACACCTTCGGCGAGCGCGACCTCTGGATCTTCCAGGCCCTCGCGAACCAGGCGGCCGCGACGCTCCAGAACGCGAGGCTCTACAGCCAGATCGCGATGGACGACGTCACGCGCCTGTTCACCCGGCACTACTTCGAACGGCGCCACGTCGAAATCACCCGGTCGAGCGCCCAGGAGGCCTCGCCGATCGCCGTCCTCCTCCTCGACGTCGATCGCTTCCGCGCGCTGAACAACATCCACGGCGAGGCGGCGGGGGACAAGGTGCTCCGCGGCGTGGCGGGGACGGTCCGCCATCATCTGCGCGGGACCGACTTGCCGGCCCGGTACGGGGCGGACGAATTCGTGGTGCTTCTGCCCGACACCGACGCAACCGGGGCCGAGACGCTGGCGGAGAAGATCCGCGCGTCGGTCGAGACGACCACGTACGCCGAGGGCGTCCCCCGCGTGACGGTGAGCATCGGCGTGGCGAGCTTTCCCTCCCACGGCGAGACGCCGCAGGAGATCGTCCAGCGGGCCGACCAGGCCCTCGCCCGCGCGAAGGGGAGCGGGAGGAACCGCGTCATCGTTTGGCGGCACGGGCGGGACGAGAGGGAGCCTCGCGCGGACCGCCTTGCGGGGATCATCTGCGGGGAGCCGGCGAAGGACTATCGCAACGTCGAAGTCCTCCTCGAGCTGATCGAGGCCCTCCACGGCGTGACCGGGCGGAGGGAGGTCCTGCGCCTCGGGATGACGCGCCTGATGGAGCGGACGCGCGCGGACCGCTGCCTGGTGTTCCTGAAGACGGACCTGGGGGAGCACGTCCTCGCCTCCGCGATGGACAAGGAGGGGCACGAGCTGACGGAGGTCCAGTACAGCCGCAGCATGGTGGAGAAGGTGGTGCAGAACGGCCAGCCGGTCCACTTCGTCGAGACCCACGACCCGAAGGCCCCGGCGTCGGAGAGCGTCCGCGACCTCGGGATTCTGCGGGCGATGGTCGTCCCGATGGTGGCGCACGGGATCGGCGTCGGCGTGGTCTGCCTCGACAGCCGCTCCGACCACACCTCGGTCCTCGCCGAGGACGCCGGATTCGTTCAGGCCATGTCCACCCAGATCGCCCTCGCCCTCGCTTCCGCATGACGGAACTGGCAAAGCCATGAAGGTCCTGATCGTCGGCGGGGGGGGCCGCGAGCACGCCCTCGCCTGGAAGATCCGCCAATCCCCCCTCGTGAAGCGGCTCTACTGCGCGCCGGGGAATCCCGGCATCGCGAGGCATGCCGACCTCGTCTCGATCGGCGTGGAGGATGTGAAGGGGCTGCTGACCTTCGCGCGCCGCGAGCGGATCGACTTCACCGTCGTCGGCCCTGAGGTCTCTCTCGCGCTCGGAATCGTGGACGAGTTCCAGGCGGAGCGGCTGCGCATCTTCGGCCCGACGAGGGAGGCGGCGGAGCTGGAGTCGAGCAAGGCCTTCGCGAAGAACATGTTCCGCAGGCACAACATCCCGACCGCGGGCTACCGTGTCTTCGACCGGAAAGAAGAGGCGCTCGCATATCTCGAAGGGCTCCCGTACCCCGCGGTGCTGAAGGCCGACGGCCTCGCGGCTGGGAAGGGGACGATCCTCTGCTACACGTTCGACCACGCCGCGAGGACGGTGGCGGACCTGATGGAGAAGAAGGTCTTCGGCGAGGCGGGCTCGAAGATCGTCGTCGAGGAGTTCCTCACCGGGGTCGAGGTGAGCGTCCTGGCGCTGACGGACGCGAAGACGATCCTGGTCCTGGAGACGGCGCAGGACCACAAGCGGCGGGACGACGGGGACAAGGGGCCGAACACGGGGGGGATGGGGGCGTATTCGCCTGCGCCATTCCTCACGGAGGAGGGGATGCGCGCGGTGGAGCGTGAGGTCCTTGTCCCGACGGTGCATGCGATGAAGCGCGAGAAGAGGCGGTTCACGGGGCTGCTCTACGCCGGCATCATGATGACGAAGGACGCCCCGAAGACGCTGGAGTACAACGTCCGGTTCGGCGACCCGGAGACGCAGCCGCTGATGGCGAGGATGAAGTCGGACATCCTGCCGGTCCTGATGGCGACGGTCGATGGGACGCTCGACAAGTGCACCGTCGAGTGGGGGGAAAAGGCGGCGATGTGCGTCGTCGTCGCGACGGGCGGCTACCCTGCCTCCGCGGAGAAGGGGCTGGAAATCACGGGGATCGACGAGGCGGAGAAGGTGGCGGGGGTCCACGTCTTCCACGCCGGCACGGCGATGAAGGACGGGAAGCTCGTCACGGCGGGGGGGAGGGTGCTGGGCGTCACGGCGGTCGGGGATACAATCGGCCAGGCGCGCGAGCGGGCCTACGAGGCGGTCTCACGGATCCACTTCGACCGGATGCATTACCGCAAGGACATCGGGCACCAGGTCCTCGCCGAGTAGCCCGCCACCGCCACCGATGCGGGAGGGGCGCTGTCAGCTCACCCAGATGTTGTTCCCGCTCTTCACGCACGCGTCGCAGACGACATATCCATCCGTCTTGTCGCCGCGGAAGACGCCACGCGCCTGCGTGTACTTCGGCCCGTTCCAGATCTTCCGCTTGAAGTCCATCTCGAAGCCCGGGCTGAAGTAGTCGCGCGTGTTGAAGACGTTGCAGCACGGCGTCACCGCGCCGTCCCACGAGATGAACGTCCTCATCCAGAGGTCCTGGCAGGGATCGACCTCCTCCAACCGCTCGGGGTGCTTCTTGTAGCGGTTGTTGTCCGCCTCCTCGGGGAGCCAGTTCTTGTACTTCTCGAACTTGTCCCAGATGCTCCCCTCGCCGAAGTCCGCCATGTCGATCCGGACCGTCTTCTTCCGGAACGACACGCCGAACACCTGCGCCATCTCCTTCGCCTGCTTCAGCTCATGCGCGTTGTGGCGCATCACCATGAAGCGGAAGATGATCTTCGGGGTCTTCGACGCCAACTCCTTCTTCTTCGCCTCCAGGAGCTTGATGTTGTCGAGCAGCTTCTGCCAGTCCCCGCCGACGCGGTACTGCGCGTAGCTCTCCTGCGTCATCCCGTCCACGGCGCAGGTCACCTCGTCGCAGCCGCTCCGGACCAGCTTCTCGGCCATCTCCTCCGTCAGGAGGTTCATGTTGCTCGAGAAGAAGACCTTCACGGGGTACCGCTTCGCGAAGGCGATGATGTCGCACAGCTCGTCGTTCAGCAGCGGCTCCCCCCAGTTGTAGAGGTGGAGCTGGTAGGCGTACGGCCCGAGGATCGGCCAAATCTTCTGGAAGAACTCGAGCTGCAGCTTCCCACGCTTGTGGTTCGACTTGAACGTCCCCGTCGCGCAGAGCGGGCATCGGAGCTGGCACTGATTCGTCGGGTCGACGATGATCGTGTGCGGCATCGACAAGAGGACCTTGCGCCGCAGCTTGTACTCGACCTTGTTGACCTTCGCGTTCACCCACCGCAGCATCCTGTACCACAAGCGTTTGTGGAGAGGGAGCGGGGGGAACGACTTGGGGATGCGAGACGACTTCGCGGCCTCAATGGCCTGCGCCTCCATCGCTGCGACGGAGGGCTTCCACTCCTCCATCCGCTCGGCGATGGAGTGGGTGTCGGTGAGCCCCTGGACCGTCGGCGCCGGCTGGGGCGCGAGGACGGGCGGGGGCTGCTGGGTCGCCTGAACGTCCGCGGGGGTGGCGGTCTCGGCGGGCATTGGCACCCTCCATGGCCCGGAAGTCGGTCCGGGAAAGGATGAAGACTATATGAAGTCCCCGTCGCCTGGGTCAACCCTTTCCTGTGGCGGCCGGGGTTTGCGTCCTGCGAATCTGCCTGCGAATCCTGCCCATCTCCAGGTACGCAGACTGGTGCAAGGAGATGTGACAAGTCCGGTCTTGGTGCACCGGCTGGCTTTGCGGCGTGGCTTCACTCCGCACCTCCCTGGCAAGGACTGTGCTTGTCCTGTATCGCTCGCTTTGCACACCGTGGGAGCCATGATGTACGAGGAACTCCTGGCGAGGATGCACCCGGGGGAGATTCTGCCGCTCCCCGACCCCAATCTCCTCGTCCAGCGGACCGCAGAGTTCTACATCCTCTTTCATCGGCCAACCGGAGGCACCCGCTTCTACTCGAATCCGTCGGACGTGATGCGTGCCACGGGGACGCGTCGCTACGAACGGAATCGTGACGGGGCGTAGGCGCCGGCGATAATGGGGGGCGTGAGGACCTGGATCACGCGGATGGGGATTGTGACCGCTCTGGGGGCGGGTCTCGAGGAGACCTGGACCCGGGCGGCCGCAGGCGAGAACGGCGTACGCGCGATCGAGACGTTCGACGTGCGGCGCTACTCCGCGAGGCAGGCGGCAATGGTTGCGGGGGCTTGGCCCGTCGACCGTGGGCTCGCCTTCCTGGAAGTCGCAGCCGCAGAGCTGCTTCGGCGGGGAGCGCCGCCGCCCGACTGCGCGCTCGTCCTGGGCTCCACCCTCGGAGGGATGGACCTGGGGACGAGATTCGTGCGCGGCGGGTTGGCGGGAACCGGCGAGGGGTTGGAGTTCTACCTGGCGCAACAGCAGGCGCGGTGGCTGGCATCGCGCCTGGGCATCGACGGACCGGTGCGGGTGGTCTGTGACGCGTGCGCATCCGGGGCGAGCGCGATGGCGCTCGCGCGCAGGATCATCCGCACCGGGAGATGCCGCGCCGCGATTGCGGGCGGGTACGACCCGTTCTGCGAGTTCGTCCACGCCGGATTTTGCGCGCTCGGGGTGGTGACCAGGACGGAGTGCCGTCCCTTCGACCCGCGAAGGGACGGCATGGTCCTCGGCGAGGGGGCCGGACTTGTCCTCCTCGAGACGGAGCCCTCCGACGGCGCGGTCGAGCTGGCCGGAGTGGGCCTCACGGCCGACGCCTTCCACCTGACGCGTCCCGAGCCGACCGGCGAGATGGCCTCGGAGGCGATCCGCCTGGCCCTGGAGGAGGCCGGCGAGCCGGCGTCAGCGGTCGGCTACGTCAACGCGCACGGCACGGGGACCATCGCGAACGACCGAATGGAAGCTGCGGCCATTCGTCGCGCGCTCGGCGACGGAGTTCCTGTCAGCTCCACCAAGCCCGCGCTTGGTCACACGCTTGGAGCTGCCGGCGCAATCGAGGCGATCCTCACCGCGGAGATGCTCCGTCGCGGCGTGCTCCTGCCCACGGTAGGCCACGAATCGCTCGACCCCGTCTGCCAGGGGCTCGACGTCATCTCCGGCCGCGCTCGTGAGACCCGCGTCCGCGTCGCGGTCTCGACGTCGTTCGGCTTCGGCGGCCAGAACGCGGCGCTCGTCCTCAGGAGCGCGTGATCGCATCTGTCCCTCCCCACACATCGGTGTCGTGGTCCATATCAGATGTCAGATATCAGATGTCAGATATCAGATATCAAGTCTGCCCTCCACGATGGGTCGATGCCGTTTGGGCCGCGACGATATCTGATATCTGACATCTGAGGTCTGATATCAGATATGTCCCGCAGAACCGCCCGGTTCCATTGCCGTGCGCCGCTCCCCTGGCTATACTCCTCCCCCTTCACGGGCCGCAGAGGGCGCATCATGCATCGTCTCCTCATCCTGGTCCTCGCCGTCTCCTCCTTCGCCCAGGACCGCGTCACCATCGGCTTCGAGGTGAGCGTCCCGGCCGACACCGACCCCTCCGCGACGGTCTGCCTCTCGGGCAGCCTCGACGAGGCCGGCTCCTGGCGCCCCGACGCGGTGCCGCTCACCGAGCGAAACGGCCGTTGGGTCGGCGAGGTCCGCATCCCGCGCGGCTCCGAACTGCAGTACAAGTTCACCCTGGGCTCCTGGGACTCCGTCGAGAAGGGCTCGGAGGGAGAGGAGCTCGACAACCGCCGCCTCGTGGCGAACCGCGACGACGTCGTCCAGGCGACCGTCGCGCGCTGGCGCAATCCCGGCGGGGGGCGGGTGACAGGCGACTCCATCACCGGCGACCTCCGCGCCCACGAGCGGTTCCGCTCGAGTATCCTGGGCAACGAGCGGCGGCTCCTCGTGTGGCTGCCGCCCGGCTACGACCCGCGCGCGACCCGGCTCTACCCTGTCCTCTACATGCACGACGGGCAGAACCTCTTCGACACGCGCACGGGGTTTGGCGGGATGGAGTGGAACGTCGACGAGACGGCCGATCGGCTGATCCGCGCGCGGCGGATCCGCCCGCTGATCATCGTCGGGATCGAGAACACGTCGGCGCGGGTCGACGAGTACACGCCGACGGCCGACCCGGAGTACGGCGGCGGCCGCGGGGACGAGTACGGGCGGTTCCTGCTGGAGGAGGTGAAGCCGTTCATCGACCGCACCTACCGCACGGACGCCCGGCGGGAGGGGATGGGCGTGGCGGGCTCTTCGCTCGGCGGCCTGATCTCTCTCTACCTATGCAAGACGAACCCCGACGCCTTCTCGCGCTGCGCGGCGATGTCTCCCTCGCTCTGGTGGGACGACAGGCGGCTCCTGCAGGAGTGCGCGGCGGACGACGCGGGCTGGATGGCCGGCAAGCGCTTCTGGCTCGACGTCGGCACGGCCGAGGGGGGCTCGTCGCAGGTGCACGTCCAGAACGCCCGCGACCTCGCCGGCGTCTTCGCCGAGGCGGGGCTGACCTCCGGCCGCGACTACACCTACTTCGAGGACCGCGGCGCCGGGCACAACGAGCGCGCCTGGTCCGCCCGCTTCGAGCGCGTCCTGCGCTTCCTCTACGCGCGGTAGCGACCGAGCGCGACACGAGGAACAGCGCGGCGCGGAGCCGGGAAACGAGCCGCGACCCCAATGGCCCGCCGTCCCCGTCTCCCCTCAGCGCCCACCCGCCGCCGCGGCCTTCCGCGCGGCCTCCAGGTCGGCCACGAGCCCGGCGATTGGCCGGTCGCTGAGCGAGGTGGCCCGCTCCAGGGCCTCGACCGCCTTCCTCGCCTCCCCCTTGCGCAGCCACGCCCGCCCTTCTCCCCACCAGGCCTGCCAGAGCCGTGGCGCCAGCTCGCGCGCACGACGGCAGTCGGCCAGCGCCTGATCCCAGGCCTCACCGTCCTCCTTGCCGTTTCGCGTGGCCAAGTCCGCTAGCTCCATCCGGACATTCGCGCGCAGCAGCAGCCGGTCCGAGCGCTCCGCACCGAGGCCCACGGCGCGCTCCGCGTCCGCCAGCCCTGCCTCGAGAGTCTGGACCGGATCCTCCCCGCGTCGGGACTGCAGCTCGGCCTGCAGGAGCCTCGTGTTCGCCCTCTGGTACCACGCGAGCCCCATTCGCGGATTGAGCTGGGTCGCCTCGCCGAGGTCCGCAATCGCCTCTTCAACCGCGGTCGACGCGTCCATGCCTCGACGGGCCAGGTCCTCTGCCCGTCGTTGGCGCGCGAGCCCCCGGTTGTACCACCCGTTCGGGTCCCCCGGCTGCTCCTCCACCGCCCGTCCGTAGTCGGAGAGGGACCGCTCCCACGCCTCCTCCGCCTCCTTCCCGCCCGCAGGCAGGGCGCGGGCGATGCGGCCCCAGGCGCCTCCACGGGTCTGGAGGGCCAGGGCATTCGATGGCAGCTCCACGAGAAGCGCGTCGAGGTCGCGGATCGCCGTCTCGACCTCGGTACGACCTGTCGCGATGACGTTCGCGAGCTCCAGGCGCGCCTGCGCGCGGTGAAGCAGCGTGCGCGTCTGCCCCGGGTCCTGCGCGATCGCCTGGTCGCAGTCTTCGATCGCCCGGCGGCACAGCGCCTCGGCCTGGTCGGGCCTTCCCCTCGATTGCGCCGCCATCTGCACCAGGAGCGCCGCCCGCGCGGACCAGGCGAGCGCGAACGCGGGCCGGAGGTCCAGCGCTGCGCCCAGGCTCGCCTTCGCGCGCTCGAATGCGCGCGAAGCGTCCTCGCCCATCGCGACTGTCGCCTCCGCCTTCCGCGTCCAGGAGACTCCCAGATTGAAGAGCCCCACCGGATCGGGCGCCGCGGGGTCCATGGCAGCCCCTTGGTCCTCGATGGCGCGATCATAGGCCGGGATCCGGTCCCCGCCGAGGCGGCCGAGGGCCTCGCCGACCCAAAACCAGACCCGCCCCCGGTTCGTGTGCATGACCCGCGGCTCGATGCCCCTCGCGAGCAGGCCGTCGTACGTCGCGAGGGACCGGTTCCAGTGGAGCATCGGGTCCTGCCCGCGGGCGAAGGCCTCCATCCCCATGCCGTAGGAGAGCTCCGCGCCGTAGAAGGCCGCCTCGGCGTGCCCGGGGACCTCGGCCAGGACCACCTCCACATCCTCGAGCCCCGCCTGGTACCGTCCCAGGAGGAATCTCACCTTCGCCCTGAGAACGCAGAGCCCGATCCGGAACGGCGCGAGTCCGGGCGCGACGATGGCGGCGCCCAGCTCCGCCTCCGCGGCCTTCAGGTCGCGTGCGTCGATGGCCCGCACCCCCTCGACCGCCCGACGGAGGTCCACCGCCTCGTCCGGGCCCCAGACCGGTGCCCTGTCGATTGTCGAGAGGAGTTCGGACAAGCGCTCATGCCCCTCGATCCCGCCCGCTCCCGCGTCGTCCAGCTCGTAGAGGCTGCTCCCCGTGCTCGACAGGACCAGGTGCGGCAGCTTCTGGACCCGCGCCCAGTCCCCCACGAGGACGAGCGCCTCCATCACGGCGCCGTACGGCACCTCGGGGTCGAGCGAGGACGCCGTGCGCATCTCCGAGAGCGCCCCGTCCCGGTTGCCCGCCAGCAGCGTCGCCCACGCGGCGAGCGCCCTGGCGGTCGCCTGCGAGGCCGAGTCGCGCGGGGTCTCCTCGAGGAAGGCCTGCACGATGGCCACCGGTCCCCCTGCGCGTCCCGATCGCGCCTCGGCCTCGAGACCCGTCTCCTCGCGCAGCCGCTCCAATTCACGGATGGGCCCGCCAAGCCTGGCCCACCTCCCGAGCACCCGTCCGACCGCCGCGGACTTCTCAAGGACCCTTTCCGCGTCGCGCTCCCTCGTCAGTGCCGCCAGTCGCGCGCCCTCGGCGTCGCGGTCCAGCGCCGCGATCTCCCGCTCCACCCGCTCCATGTCGGGGCTTGCCCAGTCCGACTCGCGGAACGGCAGGAGGAGGTCACGAGCCTCGCACAGCGTCTTTCTTCGGGCCGTGGCATCGGACGTCAGCGCGGCCTGCTCGATCAGCGAGTGTGCCTCGCGGATCGCCGTCCCCCGTCTGAATATCGGCGCGAGCAGGACCACGCCAATCGTTACGACGAGCGCCAAGGAGACAAGGAGGGCCAGGCGGCGCCGGCCGGCCCATCGTCTCCATCGAACCGGCAAGGGCGTCGGCGCGGCCGTCACTGGTTCCCCCCGTTCCGCGCGGTCCAGGTCATTCGCCATGTCCAGGGCGGTCGCGTACCGGTCCGCCTGGAGCTTCGAGAGGGCCTTGAGGCAGATGGCCTTCACCTCCGGACCGGCATCCGACCGGACGATCGGGTGCGGCGGCGCCTCCGGGTCCATGATCGCCTGCATCGTCAGGAAGACGTTGTCCCGCGCGAACGGCGTGCGGCCCGTGAGGGCCTGGAACAGCGTGGCCCCCAGCGAGAAGACGTCGGTGCGCCGGTCGACCCGCGCGCCCCTCCCCTCGAGCTGCTCCGGCGAGGCGTACGACGGGGACCCGATGCAGGTGCCCGTCGTCGATCCGCCGGGGGCGGTCTCGAAGCGGGAGATCCCGAAATCCGCCAGCTTGGGCTCGCCGTCCCGGTCGAGGAGGATGTTGGAGGGCTTCACGTCGCGATGGATGATCCCGCGTTCGTGGACGGCGTGCAGCGCGAGGGCGACCTTGCGCACGAGGTCCAGCACGCGGGGGACCGTCAGCAGGCCATGCTGGAGCACGGTCTCGAGCGAGGGGCCCTCCACGAGCTGCATCGAGAAGAAGTGCCTCCCATCCGCCTCGCCGACCTCGTAGACGGGCACGATGTGGGGGTGCTCGACCCGCCCCGCCGCCTGCGCCTCGCGCAGGAACCGCTCGATCGACTCTTCGGGGATCGACGCGCCGCCGAGGATCACCTTGAGCGCGACCACGCGATCCAGCGTCGTCTGCCGCGCGCGATACACGACGCCCATGCCGCCGCGGCCGATCTCCTCGAGGAGGTCGTACCCCCCGAGTCTCCCGAGGACGTGGGACGGGGGTGGGTCGGTCGTGTCACCGTGAAGCAGCTCGTCGCGCGAGAACAGCCGGCCGAGCTGGGAGGCGTCCACGGCTACGTCCTCGACGACGGGAGGTACCGCCCCAGCGCGGCCAGCTCCTCCTCCAGCTCCTCGACCGAGCGGCAGTAGCCGGCGATGCGCCGACGGACCGCGTCGAGGAGCCCCTTTCGTGCGTGGTACAGCGTGTTGCGCACCCAGGTCTCGTCCTGCCCGAGGCGCCGGGCCATCTCGGCCCTCGAGTCGACCCCCTCCACGACGAGGTCGAGCACGCCCGCGTGCTGGGGGCGCGTCACGCGGAGGTCCTCGATCGCGGAGGTGACGAGGTGCCCGAGCCATTCGCGGTCGAAGTCCTCGTCGGCCGGCGCGGGGAGGAGGTCGTCGAGCGGCGCGTCCAGGTCGTGCTCCCCGAGGGGTGCCTGGCCCCCGCCGCGCTTCTCGGCATGCCGGCCGCGTTCGAATTCACGCGCGACGTTGCGGGCGACGGCGAGGAGGAACGCGCGGAATCGCCCGCGTGAGGGGTCCGCCTTCTCCAGCACGCGCCCGCTGACCACCTTCACGAACACCGTCTGGGCGAGGTCCTCCGCGTCCTCCGCTCGGTACCCCTTCCGCTGGAAGTGGCGCACGACCGGGGCGCGATACCGCCGGCAGAGGTCCTCCAGCGCGGCCGTCTCGCCTCGACCGGCGCGCTCGACCAGCGGCCACAGCGTGCTCATGAATGTCCGGGTGTCGTCCATTCTTCCCTAACTCGTGCCAGGGCATTGTGCCGGGACGACTCGCGCGCGGCCAGCGGATTTTCGGAGACGCATCGTCGCGGACCGCAATGAAGGGGGTGGAGGTCAGGGGTCCGGTCCGATCCTACGGGAGGTTCCCATGCGCACGGTCCTGATTTGGTGCGTCGGCGCTGCCGCGGCCCTCGCGGCCGAACCCGAGGTGCTCTGGACCTACGACGCCGGTGGACGGGCGAGGGAGTTCGAGCAGCAGGGGAACTACCTGCTCGTGAACCGGGGGGACAATACCCTCTCTTGTCTGTCGCGGGAGACCGGGCGGGAGATGTGGACTCGGCCGCTGAGCTGGGCCGACAAGAGGGAGGTCGTCGACGGGAAGTTCCTGCAGGTCGCGAAGGGGAACCCGGTGACGCCCTCGCGGATCGAGGTGATCGACCTGGAGACGGGCGAGCTGAAGGGCGAGTACGACGCACGGCGCATCGCGGTCCTGCGCACGCCCCATGGGTACTACGGGATCGAGGGGCGGGAGGTGTTCCGCCTCGACCCGACGATGCTGGTCAGGCGTCCATTCGCGGACCTCTCGAAGTCGTTCGGCGGGAAGAGTCGGCGGGGGAATGCGGCCATGGAGACGACCGGCGAGGACCCCGTGACCCTCTCTGCGGCCGACGACGGCCTGTACGCGCACGCCTGTCTCGACCGGTCGAGCGGCTGGAAGCTGGTCCTCGTGCGCCTGCGGCTGGACGGGAAGGTGCAGTGGACGCGGACGCTCGACGGGAAGGTCGGCTCCGGGCTGACGCTCTCGGGGGCGCAGGTGTACTACGTGACCGACGTCGACGATCGCGTCCTCCTCGAAGAGATCGTGAACGACACGCACTGGCTCACGGTCCTGCGCAAGACCGACGGACGCGTGCTGGCGAGGCACTCGCAGGCGGACTCGCTGAGCTGGGTCCTGATCGAGGGCCACGGCGGCGCGCTGACGCACGCGAGCCGCCTGTTCCGCGCAGGGCGGTCGGTCCTGCACAGGAAAGGGCGGGCCCTCTGCGTCGTCGACCTGGAGACAGGGAAGCAGCGCGAGTTTGCGGGCGTGCTCGTGGAGGGCGAGGGGGCGGACGGCTGGGTCGCCGACGGGGACCGGGTCGTGCTCAGGACGGGCGTGGGTCGCGGTTCCGAGCGGCTGATCGCCGTCTCGCTGAAGGACGGGAAGACGGCCTGGAGCCTCCCGGTGGGGCGTTCGAAGTCGCTCGCCAGGGCCGGGCAGTGGCTCGTGATCGAGGAGAGGGGAGAGGGCGTTGCCTTCTCGAGGGTTCACCTGGGCAGCGGCGAGAAGGTCGCGGTCGAGGGCGTCGGCAGGCTGCTCGGCTTCGGCGGGGGAGTGGCGAACTTCACCTCCGACTACGAGAAGACGCAGAAAATGGGGTGGGTGCGGGTCAACCTCGCCGACGGCACGCATGAGGAGGAGGGGATTCCTGGAACGTACACGCGGGTCCTGGGGCCCCGCTGGTTCGTAGTGTCGAATCGGGGCATCGGCGGGGGAGACCTGAACGTGCTGGACCTGGCCACGGGGAATTGGGTCTGGTCGATCCGCAAGCCCGGCGCGGCCGATGCGGAGCAGCTCGAGGAGAGCGGCGGCGTGTTCTACCTGATGTCGCGCGGAGGGGGCCTGCTCGCGGTTCGACCGTAACGTCGAGCCACGGACTCGCGCCGGCCGAGAGGGCGCCCTGGAAGGGGGAGGGGCGCCGTCTCCCGTCCGGAGCGGCTACGAGAGGAGCCGACGGAGGGAGTCGCGCACCAGCGCGGCGGGACCGGAGCGGAGGCCCGGGTCCTTGAGGAGCAGGCCCATGGCGATGGAGCGAATGGCGTCGGGCACGTCGGCGTCGAGCGCAGGCGGTTCCGAGTCGCAGACCTTGCGGCACAGCTCGGGGAGCGACTCCGCGCTGAACGGAGGCCTGCCCGCGAGCATCTCGTAGAGAATCGCGCCGACCGCGTAGAGGTCCGATCGCGGATCGGCGCCACGCCCCTCGATCTGCTCCGGAGCCATGTACGCCGGCGTGCCCAGGACGTCCCCGACATGCGTCAGGCGCGTCGCGTCCTCGAGGTGGGACATCCCGAAGTCGAGGATCACCGGCGTCTCGCCGCCACGGAGCACGATGTTCGCGGGCTTGAGGTCGCGGTGGACCACGGAGCGCGCGTGGGCCGCGGCGAGGGCGTCCAGGACCTCCGCGCCAATCCGCGCCGCCTCGCGCCAGGGGAGGCGGCCCTCGCTGCGCAGCCGCGCGGCAAGCGAGGGGCCGTCGATGAACTCCATCGCGACGTACGCGGCATCGCCGTCCCGCCCCGCGTCGATCACGCGGACGACGTTCGGGTGGTCGATCGCGCGCGCGACCTCGACCTCCCGACGGAACCGCGCCGCCGCGTTCGGGTCGTCCGCGAGGTCGGGGCGGAGGAACTTGAGCGCGACCATCTCCCCCGTCTCCCGCGCGCGCGCCCGGAAAACCACGCCGAAGGCCCCGCTCCCGACCCGCTCCAGGATCGCGTAGCGGCGGAGCCCCTCAGGGCGCACCTCGGGGAGCCGCACCGTCCGCGCCGCAGCGGACGGGTCCACCTCCCCCCCGAGGAGGGCCTCGATTGCGGCGTGGACGTCCTCCGCAGCCCTCGGCCGCCGCGCGGGGTCCTTCTGGAGGAGGTGATCGACGAGCGTCGCGACCCCGGCCGGCAGGTCGTCGCGGAACGTCGCGATGGCGGGGCAGGGCTTGCCGCCCGACGTCTCCTCCATCACCGCCACCGCGTCGCGGCCCGACTGCGGGTAGTGGCCGGTCAGCAGGTGGAACAGGAGGACGCCGAGGGACCAGAGGTCCGTCCGAGCATCGGCCCTTTCTTTCCGGACCACCTCGGGGGCCAGGTATCGCGCGTTCTCGACGACCGTGCCGACGAGGAGGAGGGGATCGCCGATCGATGACGAGTCGGGCTCGAAGCCCACCAGAACGGGGGTCTCGTCCTCCCGCAGAAAGACCGACTCCGCGGCCAGCCGCCCGTGGATCACCCCCTCGGCGTGGACGTAGGACAGGCCGTCGCAGAGTCCCGCGGCGAGGCGGAGCGACCAGTCGACCTCCGCGGGGCGCCCCTTGCGCACCAGCCAGGCGAGGTTCTTCCCACTCTCGCGGGGGAGGACCTGAAAGACCCGCCCGTCGGCCTCCACGACGTCGAGGAGGGACGCGATGTTCGGGTGGCGGAGGCGAGCGAGGTGCCTCGCCTGCGCCAGCAGGCGTCCCTGGACCTGCGCGTCTCCGCTCAGGAACGAGGGGGACGTCCTGAGGATTACCTCGCGGCCGAGGACCGTGTCGACGGCGGGGTAGCGGAGGCACCCCTTGCCCTGGTACGCCCTGCCCGTGACCCTGTATCGGCCGACCTGCTCCAGCGGCATGGGACCCAGGATATCCCGACGCGAAGGTGCGGGGAACGAAGTTCGGCGGCTATCTCAGCAGATAGTACGCGCCAAACGCGGCCATCTCGCGGGCGACGAAGTAGGGCTCGCGCGAGAGCCCGCGCGACATCCGACACGGGACGGTCCAGCAGGCGATCCCGAGCCTCCCAGCGGAGAGCTTGATCCGCGCGAGGTGGTAGTAGTGCGAGACGGCGATCACCCGGCGGTGGCGCAGGTTCGCCATCGTCGCCCAGGTGTTCAGCCCCTCGGGGTCCTGCTCGAGGGCGGGTTCGGGGACGCCGTCCTCGCGGGCGATCCGCGCCATGCAGGCGACCTCTTCGGGGCTGCCGGAGAGGACGAGGCGGGGCGCGAGGCCCTCGTGGTAGAGACGCAGGGCGTGCCGCACCCGGTCCTCGAGGGCGAGCGACGGCGATCCGTCGTCGTACACCTTCGCGCCGAAGACGACGATCGCGTCGGCCCGGCGGGCGTAGTCGGTCGCGCCGAAGGTCAGGAGGTGGAGCAGCACGATCGCCGGCGCCCCAATCGCCGCACCGGCGGCGGCCCAGGGCCACGACACGCGCCTGACGGGGCGCCACGCGCGCACGGCGAGCCACGCGAGGCCGATGGCGACCGGCAGGGACAACGGGAACGGCAGCGCGTCGAGGCCGCGTCCGAGCAGTCCGTAGAACTCGACGGCGTTCCACGCCGCGAGCAGCGCGCCGCCCGCGATCGCCGCGGCGGCGAGGCGCCCTCGCAGGAGAAGGGCGCCGCCAAGCACGGCAGCCACCGCCTGGGGGAGGGGAGAGCCGCCCGGCAGGCGGATCAGCAGCGCGAGGAACGACGACTCGGGCGTGGCGAACGAGCGCACGGCGTCGAGGAGCAGAGCGATGCCGAGGGCGACCCGGAGCCCCTCGTCGGGGGCGAATGCGCGGCAGCGTACCATGGGGCCTCCTACCCGGCGACAGGAGACTACCCGATCATCGACCGTTCCGGAAGTCCCGCGTGCGGATTTCCGGCCTACACCTGCGAGCGCCCGCGGCGTGCGGCGAAGAGCTCCGCGATCTCCGCGTCGGCCTCCTCGTCCGAGCCGACGGTCTCGCGCACCCTGCGGAAGATGAGCGTCTGGAGCTTGCGTCGCGCGCGGTGGAGCCGATTCGTCACGTCGGTGGCCTTCAGCCCGAACCGCTTCGCAAGGGCCTCGTACGACAGGTCCTCGTCGTCGGGGGCCTCGATGTGCTTGAGGAGGAACATCCGGTAGGCCTTCTCCATCCCCGCGGCGCGGTAGATCCCCTCCATTTCGTGGAGCGCCCCGTCCAGGACCGATCGCGCCCACTCGCGGTCGAAGGCCTGCTCCGGCGGGACCGAGGTCGAGGGCTCGAATTCGCGGAGGTCGTCGAGTGGGATGACCTTCCGCCCGCCGCCCCTCTTCAGGCGGCCCCGCCCGCGGTGATCGAGCCGGGCGAAGTTGTCGAGCGCGGTCTTCACGTAGGCCCGAAAGCGGCCGAGGCCCGGCTCGATCTTCGCGAGGAAGCCCTTCTCCTGGAGGGCGGCGAAGAACTCCTGCGTGAGGTCCTTCGCGTCCTCGTTCGACTTCGCCCAGCGGCGCCGGAAGTGGACGTAGACAGGCCGCCAGTAGGCCGCGGCGAGGCGCTCGAGAGACTCGCGATAGCCGGTGGACGCCGGGTCCGCCGCATCGCGGATGGCCGTCCAGCAGGTGCTCGGGAAGCGGCTCTCGCCGCCGCCGATCCTCGTGCTCCGCTCCCCCATGTCGCTCCCCGAAGAGGGCAAACGGAGTATACTGCTGGGGACCTCCCCGGCGCGAGCCGTCTTGACAGCCGTGCGCGAACCACCATGGAATGGGGAAGGTCCCGCGGAGCGGCAGACGACATGGAACGCCGACCCGATCCCCCGACCGGCGCCGATCGCGAGGGGGCGATGCGTCTCGACCCCGCGACGGCCGAGCGGATCGCCGCGGCGTTGGGGCGGGCCGCAGCAGGGAGGCCCCTGGACCCGGTCGATACGCGCGCCATCGAGCACGTCGCGGAGTGGATCGGTTCCCGGGCCGGTCCTCCTCCCACAGCGCCCCCCCGAGTTGCCTCCAAACCGCCGCGCGTCCTGCTGGACCGGTACGAGATCGTGCACCTGCTGGGCCGCGGGGGGATGGGCGTCGTCTTCCTCGCACGCGACCTCCGCCTCGGCCGCAACGTCGCGGTCAAGTTCCTGGGAAAGGGCGATTTCGCCGAGCCGGAGGAGATCGCGAGGTTCCGGAGGGAGGCCGTGACCACAGCATCGCTCCACCATCCCCACATCGTCGCCGTGCACGATGTCGGGGAGGTCGACGAAGGGCCGTTCTTTACCATGGATGTGATCCAGGGGGAGAGCCTCGCCGCCATGTCGGCGCGCGGCCCCGTCCCCCCCCGCGTCGCCGTCGAGATCGCTCGGCAGATCGCCACCGCGCTCGAGGCGGGCCACGCCGCGGGCGTACTCCATCGGGACATCAAGCCGCAGAACATCCTCGTTGAATTCGAAGGCGACCGGCCGCATGCCTGGCTCACCGATTTCGGCCTCGCGAAGCTCGTCCGTGACGGAGCAGGCGCGGACCTGGTCTCGCTCACCCAGTCGGGGCAGCTCCTCGGCACGCCTGCCTACATGAGTCCAGAGCAGGTGGAGGGGCCGGGCCGCGTCGACGAGCGGTCGGACGTCTACTCCCTTGGCGCGACGCTCTACGCAACGCTCACGGGGGAGACCCCCATCAGGGCCGCGACGCTGCCGGAGCTCCTGCGCGCCATTCGCGAGCGCAGCCCCGCGGCGCCGCGGAGGCTGGCCCACGGAATCGATCGCGACCTCGAGACGATGGTCCTGAAGTGCCTGCAGAAGGAGCCGGGCCACCGCTACCAGCGAGCGGCGGACCTCGCGGAGGATTTTCGACGGTACCTCGCGGGCGGTCCGATCCTCGCGCGCCCGGTCGGGCCGCTCGGGCGGCTCTGGCGCCGCGCGCGTCGCAGCCCCGCGGTCGCCGTCCCCGTGGCCGCGCTCGTGCTGCTCGTCGTCTGCGTGCTCGGGACCCTCGCGGTCCGCGAGGCGTCGCGCCGGTCGCGCCTCGCCTCGGAGCGTGGGGCGGCCTGGGATGCCCAACGGTCGGGCCGTCACGCCGAGGCGGTTCGCCGCGCGGAGGCCGCCCGTCGCATCGCGCCGGAGGACCCGGAGGTCGCAGCGCTCGAGGGGCGGATGCGCGCGGAGCAGTCTGCCGCCGCGGGAGGCGAGGCCTTCGCCCGATACCGCGCCGCGCAGCAGGCCATCGTGGACCTGGAAAAGCGATGGGAGGAGCGGACGACCTCCCCGGAGGGGGCGCCCCTCTCGGACCTGCGCGGCGAGGCCCAGGCCGCGGCCCAGGCGAGGGAGCATGCCTTCACCGAGGCCGCCGCGCGGTTCGCGGAGGCGCTCGCCCACTGGCCCGAATGCCCGGTTGCGCGCGAGCGGCTGGGAGACCTCTATTGGGACTGCTACCTGGACGCGGAGCGCGACGGCGACTTGGGAGACCAGCGGGCGTACGAGTCGCTGGTCCGGCAGTACGCGCCCGGGAAGTACGGGTCGCAGCTCGAGGGGGCCGTGGAGGTCGAAATCGAGGTGCAGTCCCCCACGGGGGAGCCTCCCGAGGCCTACCTCTTTCGCTACGAGGGCGTTCAACCGTTTCTCGCGCCGGTCCCATGTGACCCGCGAATCGGGGCGCGGCTGCGCGAGCCGGCGGCGCCGACCGGGGCATTCACGCTGGAGACGAGCCTCGCGAACCAGGTCTCGTTCGATAGGCGGGACGAGTCGATCCGCTGGAAGACGGCGCTGCCGATCGGCTCCTACCTGCTCTGGGCGCTCGCCCGCGAGGGGATCGCGGAGACTCGGTACCCGTTCCTGGTCGTGCGCGGGGAGGCTTGGGAGGAGTCGCTCGAGCTCGGGCTTGCGGAGGAGGCCCCGCCAGGGGAGTGGGCGTACGTCCCCGAAGGGCCATTCTTGAGAGACGGAGACGAGGTCGACGCGGGGCCGTTCGCCTCGGAGGTCGTCGAGTCGGAGGCCTCGGGTTTCCTGGTCGCGAGGCACGAGGTCACGTGCGGTGAGTACCTTGCCTACCTGAACGACCGGGAGTGGCACGACCTCGAGGAGGCGAGGCCACGGATCCCGCGTGGAGGGGCCGTCGCGCGCTGGACGGTCGGCGAGCGCGGCGAGATCCGTTTCGCCTCCGGGGATACCCGCGCGCCGGTCGCGGGCGTCTCCTTCGAGGATGCCACGGACTTCTGCGAGTGGAGGACGGAACACCTGGGCCAGGGTGACTGGACCTGCCGCCTCCCAACCGAGGACGAGTGGGAGAAGGCCGCGCGCGGCGTCGATGGCCGCAGGTACCCGTGGGGGTCGGGCTTCGCCGCCGGCGCCTGCCAGCACTCCGAGGGGCGCAGGGGCGCCCCCGGGCCGACCGCCGTCGGTGGGCATCCCGTGGACGCCAGCCCCTACGGCGCCCTAGACATGGCAGGAAGCGTCCAGGAGTGGACCTCGACGGCGGTCGAGGGGGACGAGGAGGGCCGCGTCGCCAAGGGAGGTGGGTGGGCGCTGCCCTCCTCCTCGTGCGCCGCAAGCGCCTCCACGGATCGCGGGGTCGACGAGACCGACCCGGCGCTCGGCTTCCGCTTGGTGGCCGTACCGCGGTAGGGGCGACGCGGTGCGTCGCCCCCTACGCCGCGGCCGGCGCGAGCTCGCGGCGCCTCCGCACCGTCCCCACGCGCGCACCGCTCGACAGTCGGCGGTCGATCTCATCCAGCCTCGTCTTCAGCCCGTCGAGGTTCGCGATCTGGATCAGCAGCCCGGGCCGGCCGTTGAGCTCCAGGACCAGCGGTCCCTCGCGCACGTCGAGCGTCACGTCGACGCCGAGGTACCCAAGGGGGAAGGCGGCGGCGCACTGCCGCGAGATCTCGAGGACACGCTCCCAGTGCGGCACCGTCACGCCGGTGACCGCGACACCGAGGTCCGGGTGGCGGGCGATGAAGCGTCGGCGGAACGTCGCCGAGGTCGTCCTCCCCGTCGAGAGGTCGATCCCGAGGCCGATCCCGCCCGCCTGGAGGTTTGCCTTCCCGTCCGAGACGAGCGTCGGGCAGCGGAGCATGGCCATCGCCGGCTCGCGTCGGTACATGATCACGCGCACGTCCGGCACCCCGGGGGGGTCCGGTCGACCGGTGGCGGCGCCGAAGATCGGGAGGGGCCGGATCAGGACCTCGGCCATCGCCGTGTCCTCCTTCTGCGCGATCGAGTACATCCCCGACTGGATCATCCGCAGGTGGTCCTGGACCTCGCGGGTGCGGAGGACCCGACCGGACATGCAGATCCATTCGTCCCCGTGGCGCTCCGCGATCTGGAGGATCCCGCCCCCGCCGAAGCCGTTCGTCGGCTTGATCGCGAAGGCCGTCCTCCCCGCGAGGCGTTCCTCGACGCGGGAGACGTCGACGAGCGTGCGGAAGACGGCGTACGTCTCGGGACACGGGATCCCGCGTCCGACGAGGAGCTCCTTCGCCAGCAACTTGTCGTCGACGAGGACGCGCTTCCCGCGCGGGTTGTGGTCGTACACGCAGCGCAGGTGCCTCCCGTTCAGGCCCAGGAGGCCGGAGCTCCGCGCCGCCCGGACGAACGCCACGATTCGATTCCACCACATCGCATCCACCTCCTTGCTAGACCGCCGCGTGTTCCCGGATCAGCCGCTGCTGCGCCAGGATGACGTCGCGATACTTCCACAGCTCGTACAGCCTCAGGCCCGTCCAGCGCCCTGCGAGGACCTGGAGCCCGACCACGGCGGCGAGCAGCTCGGGGTACGAGAGGAAGAGCGCCTGCGTCGGCGCCCAGGTGAGCGTCGCGAAGACGACGCCCGTCAGCAGCCAGGTGTTGAGCGCGATGAGGATCGCAGCCCGCCGTCCCCGCTCGAGTTGGACGACGTAGAAGCGTTCGACCATCATCGTGAGGATCACGATCGGGAGGAGCGTCGCCGCCTCGAGCTGGCGGCTCCCGAGCCGCGCGCCGACCATCGAGACCGCGACCAGCAGGAGGATCGACAGCGTCATCACGATCGAGAGGCGGGCGACCATCAGGAGCTTCATCGGGTCGAGCAAGGTCCGGACCAGGAGCCCACCCGCCAGGACGCTGAAGAAGAGGGCCGACCCGATCCAGAAGCCGCTCTCCCTGAACGCCAGGGCGGCGAGGACGGGCAGGAAGGTGCCGTAGATCTCGAACCCCACGAAGATCCTCGCCGCCGCGACGAGGAGCGCGCCGAGCGGGATGAGGACGAGCATCCGGACCAGCGGCTCCGGCAGGCCGCTCGACTCGACCAGGCCCCAGAGTGTCAGAAACGTCCCCGTGCGGACGGCCGGGCCTGGGCCCCCCGAGACGCGGACGTCCCATGCGAACCTCCCGACCCCCTGCGCCTCGAACAGGCGCGCATCGTCGCGGCCGAGGACGAGGTACCGTGCCGGTAGTCGGCCCAGCAGGTCCCGGGTCGGGCAGGCCGGGACCCAGCGGCCGTCGAGCCACGCCTCCCCCCAGGTGTGGAGGGTGTCCTTGGAGCCCGGTTCGAGGATCACGCCTGTCACCATCCTCGCGGGGAGCCCCGACGCGCGACAGAGCGCGACGAAGAGCCTGCTCTTCCCGCCGCAGTCGGACCGTCCGTCCCTGAGCGCCGAGAGGGCGTCGGCGAAGCCGGGGACGCTCGTGTACCTGACCTCTCCAACCGCGTACGCATGAAAGCCCCTCACGAGGCGTGCCGCGTCGGCCCCAGGTCCGCTCCCCAGCCTCCTCGCGAGCGCGGCGATCTCGGCGTGGTCGGACTGGATCCGGGCGGTGGGCAGGAGGAACGGGCGGAGGTCCTCGGTCCACGTCGACGGAGGGGACCACCGCTCCGGGACGGGGACGACCGTCTCCTGGAGTTGAGCCAGGAACGAGTAGGAGACCCCCTGCACGGGGGGGCCGTCGGGGAGCGCCAGCTGGCCCATCTCGCGGTCCCCCTCGAACCGTCTGCCGAATTCGGCCCCGGGACCTGAGCTACCCTGGGAAATCCGCTGGTGGGCGTCCGCTGGAGGGATCGGAAAGCGGATGGATGCGTCGCGGTTCGCTCGCTCGTACGCGAAATCGAAGGCGACGGCGAACGATTCCGTCTTCGCGTCCCGCTCAAGTGGGGAACGGCCCTGCAGGCCGATGCGGGCAAGCGCCGCGAGGGCGGAGACGGCGACCAGTCCGATTCCGATGCGGAGTTGAAAGCTCACGGCTGTACCCCCCGAGATGCGTCATCACTGCTCCCCCCAAGCCCCTCTCATGCCATCCGTGCCGATCCCTTTCGAGAATTCCCGAGGATTTGGCGGCCGACGTCACATGTCCAGGACGCGGTCCGCCTCGCGGACACCTGACAAATAGGCGCCATGGACGGTCGCGGGGTAGCGGCGGTTCGTGGCCTCCCCGGCAAAGAGGAGCCGGTCGCCGACCGGGCGGGCCAGCTCGTCGTAGTCCTCCATGCCGGCCCCGGCCGGCGTGTAGGAGTAGGCCCCGCACGAGAACGGGTCCGATCCCCAGCGGGTCACTCGGACGTCGGAGGGATCGGGGACGGCCCGGCCGTACATCCTCCGGACCACGGCGAGAGCGCGATCGACGATCTCGCGATCCGTCCTCTGCTCCAGCCTCTTCGCCATGTCCGCGGCGACGAACCCCACGAGAATGGGCGCATCCGGGTGGTGCATCAGGTTGAGGAACTCGGGGAACTCTCCGCGGATCGAGGACATGTACGCCAGCACGAGCGGATCCCCCTCGGCGAAGGCCCTGGGGAACTTCATGACCACCTTGTTCACGACGCCCATCCCCAGCCTGCGGATCGCGGCCCGCTTCCTCCGCGGGAGGGCGGGTGCGAACTGGACGGCGCCCGACTGGAGGACCCCGAGCGGGAGGGTCACGATTGCCGCCTCGCCGTTGAACTCCCCGCGGTCCGTGATCACGAGCACGCCCTCCGCCCCGTGCTCGATCCGCAGCACCCGCTGCCCCAGGCGGACGTCGAGGCCCGTGGCGAGGGCGGCCGGGATCCGGTCGTAGCCATCCTGGATGACCAGGTCATCGCCGGGGAAGGCGTCGTCCTCGTCGGCGCACCAGGTCGACATGGTGTCGACGCTGCCTGAGGCCTCCACCTCGATCGAACTCATCATCCAGTCCACCGCGCGGCGGTCGCGAGGGGAGAGGCGGGCCCCATCCAGAACGCGCCGCACGCCGTCTCCGATCGAGACGTCCGCAGGCTGCCGCTCGGCAAACGCCTCGACGGCGTCCGTGAGCTCCTCCTGCGCCTCTTCGAGCTCCGCGATCTCGGCCCCTGCGAGCCTTCGTCCGTCATGATCGAACGCGGCCTCCTCGTCGAGCGTCCCGACGTGGGTGCGGAGACCGTGCTGCCTTGCGATGGCGGTGATCGGGTTGCCGCGTGCCCCCTCGATCCAGGTGGCGCCCATCTCCATCGGGAACCCCATGGATCGGTCGGTCCAGACCCGCCCCCCGATCCGGTCGCGCGCCTCGAGGACGACCACGCAGCGACCCGCGGCGTGGAGCCTCGATGCCGCGGCGAGGCCCGCCACGCCGGCGCCGATGACGAGGATTGGGCGGTCTCGGCGGCCGTCGGCCGACGCCCTCCCCTCGACGAGGGGGACGGCGGCGGCCAGCGCCAGCTTCAGGAACGAGCGACGCGGAATGGCGGTGTCCAAGGTGGACCTCCTCGACGATGGGCTCTTCCATGCCGTCGCGGGGTGGCCCTTTCGAGGAATCCGCGTTCGTCTCGTCCGGTAGTGTGTGAGCGCACGCCAGTGCGCTCACTCCGGAATGGGCCGGGAGGAATCTCGTGACCCGCGCCGATGAGATCCGTATCCTATTGCCCCTCTGACACCTCACTCGGCGTCGGACGCTGCGAGACGCCGCTTCCCAACCCCTGCGCGCGAATGCTCCGTACGACCATTCTGGCCCTGGTCCTCCTGACCGCCGCAGCCTGGGGCGCCTTCGCGCGCCCCAGCCCGCAGGTCCCATCTCGACACAACCCAAGGCCGGGGCAGGCGTCAGGAAGTGTTGTGGGTTTGCCGGTGACGACGCCGGAGGCGGCCCCTGCCGTCGTGGTGCCCGCTGCTGGGGACGCCACGACTGCCCACGAGCCGCTGTCCGTCGACCTGGAGGCCGTGGCGCTGGAGTGGGGGAGTCATCCAACCCTCGAACGCGTGGACGCGGCGCTTCGAGAGTACCGCGAGACCGCGGATTCGCGACGGAAGGCGATCGCCCTCTACGTCCTGGCGCGCTCGCGACGGGTCGTGGCCCATGCCGTGCGGGACGAGGTCCTCTCGACGGAGGCCCTCCCGTTCCTGCGGGACGTGACGCTTGCCCCCGCGACGGACGCGACGCGCCCCGCCATCCTGGCCCTCTCCGCGATGGGCGACCCCGAGGCGGCCCGCACGCTCGCGCTGGCGTCCCTCGACGCGAGCGAGCCGGAGAAGGGCGCCGAGGCCCTCTCGGCGCTCATCGTGCGGCCCGATCGGCACGCCGTGGCCGCGCTCGAGGACCTCGCGCGCGACCGCGTCTCGGGGGCAGCGCGCCTCCGCGCCCTCCGTGCGCTCGTGACCGCTGCGACGCTCTGGGGACCCCAGGCCGAGGACCTCGAGGCGCGCACGGCGCTCGCCGAGGCGAACCGTTTCCTCGAGTGGGAAGCGAAGGGGATCGCCGAGTCCATCGGCCGGGCGACCCGGGTCGCTGCCCTTGGCGACGACGCGCGCTCCGTTGGGGCGGCGATCGACAGCCTTTTTCGTGAACAGGACTGATTGGAGAACAGACCGATGACCGCACGAACCATGGCCGTCTTCTTCCTCGTCTGGGGGCTGGCCGGCACGGCGATCGCGCAGGACGAGACCGCACTGCGCGGACGGAGCATTCCTGAGAACAGCATCGAGCGCCGGCTGCGCACCGAGGACCTCGCGCGGGAGCAGGAGGCGGAGCGTGCGGCGGGCCACGCGCAGGGACGCACGTCCAACGAGGAAGTCTGGAACCAGCCCCTCCGCCTGGCCCGGAGCAGCGCGCCCAACACCCCGGACCAGCCCCTGTGGGTCGTCATCCGCGCTTTCGCCGAGGGCGTCACGTTCGAGGAGTACCCGTCCTACGAAGAGGCCCTCCGCGGCGTCGAGAAGGACGACATCAAGCGCGGGTTCGTCGCCGATCGCTACACCGGCGCGGAGGTGTGGAACCAGGCCACCGACAGGATGGGCGTCTTCGTCGTCGTGGTCACGCCCGAGGGCTTGCGGGCGATCGGCATCCCGTCCCGGTCGGTGACGAACATGGGAAGCGCCCACGAGCGCCAGGTGTACGACATCGAGGCCGACTTCGACGGCGCGATGCTGGCATTCGACATCGCCGACTCCAGCACCGGGAGCGACAGGTTCCGGACGAACAGCCCCGGCCACAAGACCGTCGGCGAGCTCACGCTTCGCGACAAGGGGTTCGAGTTCGTCGCGACCAAGGCGATGACCGGCGCCGACAAGTTCCGGACGAACAGCCCCGGCCACAAGACCGTCGGCGAGCTCACGCTGCGTGCATACGGGTACGCAATCTACTCGACCCAGAAGGGCCTTCGCCTCGTCGTGCTCGTGTGGGACAAGGACGGGAACGACGTCGACCTGTACCTGCTGCGCGTCACGACCGCCCCGGGCGACGGCATGGACCTGCCCGCGCCGGCAGAGAACCACAACAGCACGCGGTCCAACCGGGGGCGATAGCGCCCCCTCCTGCGCCGGAGCTTCCGTCGGTCTCCCGTGAGGTATCGCGAACGCGGTACTGAATGGGAGATCGACGCATGGCGCACGACCGTCTTCAAATCGGCCTCGGGCTTGTCTCCTGCATCGTTGCGGCCTTCGCCGCGGCCGTTGCCTTCGACGCCCCCCAGAGGCCTGCCCGGGCTATCGCAAGTCCACCGCCCCAGGCGGTGAGCGCGCCTCGAGCCCTTCCGTTTTCGCCGCCCGTTTCCGCCCCCCCCTCCACGGCGCATTCCACGTCCGACGCCAACGACGAGATCGAGTACGCGAAGGACCGGGTCGAAGCTGCGGAGGACGAGCTCGACGAGGAGGCCGCCCTCGAGTCGGCCCTCCTGACGCTGATCCGCGCGCGCGGGAGGGGGACCGATGCGCGCCGGTAGCCTTGCCCTGCTCCTCGTCCTCGCGAACCTGGCCTCCGCTCATTCGATTGGCGAGAGCTTCGCCTCGGTGCGCGTGGCGGGGAATCGCGTCGACGTCGACCTGCGCGTCCGTACGACCGACGTGGCCGTGGCCCTGGGCCTCGACCGCGACCAGGACGGCGTGCTCGGTCCGTCCGAGCTGGATCGCAGCCGCATCGAGCCTTGGATCTCCGCCGGCGTGCTCCTGACCGAGCGCGGGCAACGGCGTGAAGGCACGCTCCGCTCCCTCCGCGTCGTCGAGGCCTGCCTCCCCGGCGCCGAGCGGCCGCAGGGGGTCCTCGAGGTCTCCCTCTCGTGGGAGGAGGTCCACGGCGATGCGTCGCTCGAGATCGCGCCCTTTCGCTCCGCGGACCCCGAGCACGCCTGCCTCGCCCGGGTCGTCCGCGATGGAGAGGAGTCGGGCTTCGTGTTCCGCGCGGGCGCCCGCTGCCCGCTCTCCCGGAGCCAGGGAGCCCTGAGGTTCGTCTTCCTCGGCGTCGAGCACATCATCTCGGGGCTCGACCACGTCCTGTTCCTCGTGTCGCTCCTCGTCGCGCTGCCGTCGCGCCGCTCGCTGGTCTGGACGATCTCGGCCTTCACCTTGGGCCACAGCGCCACGCTCGCGCTCGCGACGTTCCACGTCTTCGTCCTCCCCTCGTCGGTCGTGGAGCCGCTGATCGCGCTCTCGGTCGTCTACGTCTGCCTGGAGAACCTGGTGTCGCGTCCCGGTGCGCACCGCGCCGCTCTGACCCTGGCCTTCGGCCTCGTGCACGGGATGGGGTTCTCGAGCGTTCTGTCGGACTTGTCGTTGTCGGGAGGGGCCCTCGCGGCCGCCCTGGCGTCGTTCAACGCCGGGGTGGAGCTGGGGCAGCTCCTCGTGGTCGCCTGCGTGTGCCCCCTGCTCGCCTGGGGGCACGCGCGGCGTCCGCTTTTCGTCCGCCGCTGGGCGCTCCAGGCAGGGTCGATCGCGATCCTGGCCGTGGCGGGGAAGTGGTTCCTGGAGAGGATCTGATTCAGGAGGTTTCCATGCTTGCCCGAACCGTCGTCCCCCTTTTCCTGTTCTGTGCCGCGGCCCTCGCCCAGGATGCGGGCCGGTACGACATCTACTACGGCGACCTGCACACGCATACGACCTACTCGCCCGATGCGAGCATCCACTTCGGCGCGAGGCACTACGAGGACCCCGGCTGGGCCTGCGTCCAGGCGCGGCGAAACGGCCTCGACTTCCTCGCCGTGACGGATCACGACTTCGCCCTCGGTCCGCGGAAATGGGAGCTCACGCAACTCCAGGTGAACCGCCAGAACCAGCCGGGCGTCTTCACGACGTTCCTCGGCTACGAGTGGACGTCGATGACGAGCACGATCACCTACGGGAACGCCGACGTCACGTTCCGCAAGGGGTCAGGTCACCGCTGTGTCATCTTCAACGACCGCGATGTCCCGCAGCAGATCTACCGCTGCATCGACCCGCGGTACGACGAGCCCAAGGAGCTGTGGGCGGAGCTGCGCAAGTGGCTCGAGGGCCACCCCGAGGCCGACGTCTTGACGATTCCGCACAGCCCGATGTCCGACGAGGAGGTCCTCTACTCGACCCGCGCGGGTGACTTCTACCTGCGCGGCGACCAGACCGTCGATTGGAACGACGTCGACTCCGAGTTCCAGACGCTCGTCGAGATCTTCTCCAAGCACGGCAACTCGGAGGGCTCTGATGGCCTGGAGACGACCGACCCGCGTCGCTTCGAGGCGACATACGGCGCACTGAAGAGCGGGAACCGGGCCCTCCTGCAGCAGGCGCTCAGGACGTGGTACCTCCCCGTGGAGAGCTTCGACACGTATGCCGAGCATTCGGTCCAGACGGCGCTCAACCGATGGCTCGACCCGAACGAGGAGACGCCCGAGGGGTACAAGCTCGGGATCATCGCGAGCACGGACGACCACACCGCCAAGCCGGGCTGCGTCCAGGAGGATGGCGAGGAGATCACCTGGCCATGCCACGGCGGCCTCGTCGCCGTGCACGCGACGGAGAACACCCGCGAGGGGATCTGGGAGGCGCTCCGCGCGAAGCGCGTGTACGGGACATCCGGAGCGCGGATCGAGCTGTGGTTCGAGGTCGAGGCCGACGGCACGCGCGAGGCCATGGGCGGGACGCTTTCCTGCGCGAGCCGGCCGAGGCTGGTGATGCGGGCAAAAGGGGAGAACGGACAACGGATCGAGCGCTTCGACGTGATCAAGAACGGGGCGCTGTACCGACAGATCCGTCCGCGGAGGACGCTCGGGGAGTGGAAGGCGGAGTTCGTCGACGAGTCGTTTGACCGGAACGCCTGCTACTATGTGCGCGCGGTCCAGGAAGAGACGCTGACATGGTATCGCGCCGACATGGCGCTCGAGGATTCGCCGATGCAGGCTTTCCGTTTGGGCGAGAGGGCGTGGTCCTCGCCGGTCTGGGTCGAGAAGGCAGAGTAGGGAGGGTCGATCGATGAAGCGCAAAACGGTCATTCGGGTGCTTCCTCTGGTTTTGTGCGGCATGCTGGCGGCGTTCGCCGCGGCGACGAGGGTGTGGCGTTCGCCGTTCCCGTCGCCGCGGGCGGGGGACGTCGTGGCGCGCGTCGGGGATCGGACGCTCACGGCCGCAGAGGCGGACCGCCTGGCGGAGGAGCTGATCCCCGACGAGGTGGCGGCGCTGCCCGCGCTCCCCGCGGTGGCGCACGCGGCGCGACGCGAGGAGGCGGTCCGGGCGTGGGTCTGCGAGGAGATGCTGTACCAGGAGGGGCTCCGCCGCGGCGTGCACCTCGACGACCCGGTCGTCCGCCGAAGGGTCGCCGACCGGGTGTACGAGGAGGAGGTCTCGAGCGTCTCCGTGGCGGAACCCGTGGAGGAGGGGGAGGCGCGGGCCTGGTACGGCTCGCATCCGGAGGAGTTCGCACGGGCAGCGCAGGTGAAGGGAGTCCACGTCGTCCTTCAATTCGGCGAGGCCATGGCTGCGACGGACCGCTCCACCCGGACCGCGGCCGTGCGCGAGGCGATCGATGCGGACCTCCAGGCGCTGGAGGCCGCCCTCTCGAGGTGCGAGGCGGCCGGCGTGGTGGTCCGCGTCCCCGCGGCGATGGACCGTCAGCAGACCGAGGAGCAGGTCTCGCGCGCCTTCACCCGCCGCGTGGCGCAGGCGTACTTCTCCGAGGAGGCCTCCCGGCGCGCGGTCGTCGTCGAGGCCGAGGATGGTGTGCACCTCCTTCGCGCGACGCAGCGGACTGCGCCCACGCCGATCCCTTTCGAGGAGTGCCGCTCCCAGGTGGATGACGCCGTGCGACGGGCGCGGTCCGATGCGCGCTACCAGCGCCTCCTCCGCGACCTGGCCGCGCGCCCCGGCGTGGAGGTGCCGCCCGGCCTCTGGAAGGACTAGTGACCCGTCCAGGCCAAACCTGTGGGTTGGATGAGCCTCCGGTGCAGAGATCCCAGACCCAGAATCCCAGATCCCAGCTAGATCCCAGATCCCAACATTGCGAGACCATGCCCTGGTTGGGATTTGGGATCTAGCTGGATCCCTACCGCTCAACTGCTTCGCGTTGCGCGCAGTTGTGGCTGCGCGGGCGTACGAAGGCGCGGCAGATTCGATCCCTGGGACGAGCGCTATGTGTTCGGTCGATCGCGGTCGTCGC
>Ga0080064_1001024_pt1 | contig 63160 bp, 49 predicted proteins | sample Subgrocontami54m_FD_69260 | JGI IMG/M metagenome (GOLD analysis project Ga0080064, IMG submission 69260) | Subsurface groundwater microbial communities from S. Glens Falls, New York, USA - GMW46 contaminated, 5.4 m (SPADES assembly) (version 2) ... | reverse complement strand
AAAAGCTCATTTAATCTCCCTCGCCCCGATAAGTTTTTTACCTTTCTCAAGGATTCTTCTTTCATCTTTTTTATTTGCGAAGCAGGATTGACACAAAGCCCTTTGATTGAAAAATCCTGCCTGTCCCCAGATACGCTTTTTACAAGTTTGGCATCTCATTTTTCCTTTCTCCTGAGCTTCTCAATGCAATCCAAGCATAAAGGGCGGTTATCGAGTTTGCCCGATGCCTCTCGTTCTCTGCATCTCCTGCACATCACAGAAGAGCTTTTCCTCAGGAAATTGTGAAGGTTCATGTGCCCTCCAATTTTTCAAGATTCTTCTTGCATAGAGCATAGAAGAAAATGATGTTTCCATGAAGATGACATCCAAAGCAGTAAAATCTCCCTTGTTCGGAGTAGAATTTAAGAGATGGTTTTGTATCGGGGTGAAAAGGGCATTCAGCCATTCCATTGTTATTCACTGATATACCGAATCTTTGAGCGATAGAGATAATTTTTATCTTTCTTATAATCTGTGCCGTGACCCCTGAACCTTCGATATTTGAGGGTTGTAAGGGTTTCAGGGTTGTAGTCTGCATAGCCAGATTGTAGATTTCTGAATCACAGAAGTTTTGATAGCCTTCATTCACAACTGCAATGAGCTTCTTTACAGAGCCATATTTGAAGTGAGCCTTGCTTTCTTGTGCAATCAAATGGTCTGGAATACAGGGAGAGAAGTCAAGTTTATCTAACGCAGGGCAAGGATGATACTCACGTGCCATCTGGATGTATTTCTTGATTAAAAGTTCTTTATAGAGCCTATTTTGCTCTTTGGGAAGGTCTGCGATATGAGGGATGCCTTTAATGTGAGCATGATAACTCTTTTGTCCTTCTGCTCTGTATATTTCAATGCAATAGCCTGCTAAGGAAAATCCTATGCAGAGTTGCCTTATTCCTAAGTCTCCATTATCTCTATCATCACAATCTAAAACGATTTCATCTCTGGCTATAGGTCTCATGTTTTTTAGTTGTTGGAATTGTTGGTAGTTCATTTTAGCGTATTTTTTCAATTAAGGGTTTGGAGGGTTGTAAGGGTTTTAGTGCCCTTAACATCTCATTCTTGGTAGAAAATACATAGTTATAGGCACTCCAACCCTTGCTACCCTTATCACCCTCAAGATAGTTTGTATGTTCTTCAGGGGTTATTTTTAGCCAGACTCTGCTATCATGCTGTCCATATTGTCGGCTATCAATGAGCTCTTTTTTCTTCATTCGTAAATAATTGTTTCTTGCCTGATCTTCTCTAACCTCAAAAGTGCTCTGGCATAATGCAACAAATTGATCAATAGAAATGCCAGAAGTCTCGAAAGAGAATGCCTTCTCCGAGAAAAGATGTTTTAAAAGTTCCTGCTCTTTGTAACTAGCACCACCCCAAGTTGTTCCATAGGAAAAATCTCCAAGTGTTCTCTCATAAATGAAATTGAAAGTATTCTGGAGAATCTCTGTTAAATCCATGAAGGCGAGGCATACAGCAGTTTTGTCCACAACTTGCTGATAGTATGAAGCAGAAATGATTACCGCCATTTTTACTAAATAGGATAACGTCGTGTATTTTGTTACTTTGCAATAATTCGCTATTTTTTTTGAGTGGATTTGCCCCTGAGCAGATAAATAAAGAGCATATTCATTAATTAATTTCACTGCCTCCTCTGTAAAAACAAATTCTATTTTTCCCGAGAGTTGTCTTACTGCCTCTAAATGATTGATTAATCTATTCTGATATTCCTCCTCGGAAAAAGTTATGCTTTCCAACTTGTCCGAATATAGTTCGGAGGTAGGAAAATTTAAAAAAGATTTTATGTTCCCTATTGGGATAAGTTTCCTTCTCAGAAAACCCTGTAAGAATACTTCCTCTGGCAATTTCTTATAGGGCTGAAAGTAGTAAGAATTAGTACAACTTGGGCAGTAGCGCACGGTATTCTCTGGCAGGTCTTCCACCAATCTTTTTTCCACCTCATTTCTTCCTATGGGGTTTTCAGACGTGCTTAGGTGCTCTCTTGCTTGTTGATTCTCGGGAGAGTTCGAGGTTATGAGTAGATTACATTCGTCAAATTCTACAAAGTCATTATTCAAATGCCCTCTATTTTCAACACGTATTTTCCTTTTTCTTATTTTTCCAGTCTGCTCATTGATAAATTCCTCCTCTACTTCGATATATTTCCCGATGAGTTGCTCTGGATGAAATGAAGTGGGGTTTGCGATGGTGAATTTCTCTCCAGAGGATTTTTTTATGCCATTTTTAATGAGTGCTTTGATGCTATAGATCAATTCATTTTTCCCGCCTTCAGTAACTATAGGATAAGCTACGTGCATCCTTGTATCAGTTTTTAATTCTCCCAGAGTGATCTTTTTCTGCAGAATTCCCCCAATTAGTTGATAGTACCTCGCCTTAAGTACAGGAAGATAATGCTCCCCATATAATCCCGTTAAGCTTGAAAATTCATGAAAAAATGGTAGATGGTCTGTAGCATAATGCAATTTTTTGAAAGGATTTTTTGTATTCAGCTCTATCCCAGCCTCATAGCTTAACTCCTTCGTCGCCTTTTTGATTTCTTCGTCAGTCAGCTCTTTTGTCATCTTTCATCTCCTGTATTTTTTCTTGATCGTCGGTAGGTGTGCCACTCACCCGCTCGCCTTTTAATTCCGCAAAAGCGGTTTTGATTTCAGGATATTCAATGCTCCCATCAGGAAAAATAACCCGTGTATCAAATCCTAAGACTTCTGAAATTTTCATTGCAAGGGCAGGAGAAGGGCGCATGTAACCAGAAATAATTGCAAAGATATACTGTCGCGAAATCCCGATCTCCAGAGCGAACCGATTGATGTTACTCTTATGCTGGATGTAGATTAAACGTTTGAGAATATCATTTCTAGGATAGAGGGGCTTCTTCGTCGATTTTTTGACATTATCCTGCATTAAAAAAGAACTATCGGACATGATGCTCAACCTCCATAATCTCATTCTGAGAAAAACCCAACTCACGGCTTGTATTTTGCGTAACTACCCCTTGTCGTTCGCTCAATTTTTGGAGCAATAAGAAAATTTCTTTGAAGGTTTCCCGATCTCGATTCTGTAATTGCTGAATCTCAAGTAGCTGGGTCGCTAGATCCCGTAATGTCTGCATTTTTCCCTCCTTGAATGATCGCCTCTGCTTCTTTCTCACAAGCAAGTCGTATGAAGTTAGAGAGCGTTCTCTTATCAAGCTCTGCGGCTCTTTGAACTTTTGAAAAAAGTTCTTCTTCACAATCGGCTGAAAGTTTTTTGTAATTCATTTTCTCGCATGTCTAGAGAAAGAGGACTATTTAAATCCTTCTATTTACTCGCATTTTTAGAGAAAATAGTTTAGTGACTATTTAGTAATAAATTCTCTCGCATATCTAGAGAAAAGATTTAAATAGAATATTTCCTCTAATTATCTGTGAGAGTTCGAGAAAATAATAATTTCTATTCTATCGTTGGGAATAGTGTACGGCAGGCGATCATAAATAATTGCGAGAATCCGATAAGTGCTTCTGAACTAAAAAAGAAACTAAAAGTATCTTGGGGTACGCTCTATCATCACTTGAAGGTTCTGGAAGAAAACAGATTCATTAAAAAAGAATATTTAAGGGATGATGGGGGGAATAAGCTTAAGGGAAGAAAGACTGCTATTCAAACGAATCAAAGCGAAATCGACCAAAGGCATAAACAGGAAACTGCAATTAATCGGGAAAACTATGATAAAAACTTCCCCTATGAATCACACATTAAAACCTTGAAAATCCTGAATGAAAAAGGCACAGTTACCGATCAAGAGCTTGGAAAATTATTGAATATACGAAATTATCATTTCTTGCTGGCAAGATTGATGGTAGAAAAGAAAGTAGAAACTCTTTACAAGATAACTGATACGGGTAAGAAATTCCTCGAAGAAAATAATAGCAATAGGGGATAAACCGAACGGAGTTGATTCAGTCCAGCCGCGGGCGTGTGCAACCTGCAATTTTCATCACCGAAATATTTAAATACTCTGTATACACCTCATGTGTATACACAAGGAGTATACAAAAATGTACCAAACAGGATTTTCCTACCAGCCTTCGACGTATGGAAACACCCATCAAGGCAAGCAATATCAACAGCCTCAAGGGTATCAGCTTTCAAATCCTCTCTACGAACAAGCCCTGAAAAATTATGCGCAGGTTTCTTGCCAGCTTACGAAGCAAACGCGAGGCGAGTACAAATAAGACGAAAAGAAAATGAAAGACATATTCGATACTACCATCATGTGTGACTGTTGCCATCTTAAGATGAAACACATTGAGATTCATAAGAACGGATTCGTCATGCGGGCAGTGCAATGCTCCAACTGCCAGGAAAAAATTATTCACCCGCAGGATATCCAGGAGTATCAGCAGTTCAGCAATCTCCAAAATAAGAATTTCCGGGTAAAGCTTAGAATTGTCGGGAATAGTTACGCAGTTTCCATTCCAAAGGAGATCGTACATTTTATGCAGGATCAAGAGCGCATGATGGATGACATGGTCAGGCTCTTCTTTGAAGACACAAGAAAACTCGTCCTTAACTTCTCAGGAGAAGATGAAGAAAAAGAAGAAGAGAAGAAAAGATTCAGAGTAAGAATAAAAGATGAAGAAAAGGATGAAGAAGAATGAGAAAAAATCTTTTCAGTGCATGATCACATAAAAATAAATACTTGTAACCCTATATAACAAAATGACCAACGAACTCAAGCTTAAGGTTGTCGAGGCTTTGCAGGACGATGCGTACAAAGGCATTGCGAGAGTGGACACTGAAATCATGAAAAGACTGAATTTAAAGAGAGGAGATGTTATTCTCATCAAAGGGGGAAGAGAGACAACTGCTATTGTTGACAGGGCTTATCCTACAGATATCGGCGAGCCCATCATTAGAGTTGATGGTATTATCAGAAGAAATGCAAAAACCGGCATTGGTGAGCTTGTCGCAATAAAAAAAGCAGAGATCAAGGAAGCGAAAAAAGCAACCATTGCGCCGTTCCAGAAAAATATTACCATTCAGGGAGACCCTGAAATTTTCAAGAGAGGATTGCTGGGCAGGGCAGTTTCCAAAGGAGATGTCGTCGTATTAGGAGGCACTCAAAGAAGAAGAGATATCATGGGAGAGATGGATTTCTTTAATGATATTTTTGCAGAAGCATTCGGCAATTTTCATGGAGGATTTGGAGTAGGAATGCAGACTAAATTCGTTATTGTTTCTACTGCTCCTAACCAGCCATGCATCATTACTGAGTCAACAGAACTGGTTTTGAGCCCAAAAGCAGTTGACATTTCAGATGAAAAACTACCTGACGTAAATTACGAAGACATTGGAGGGTTGCAGGAAGAAGTGAAGAAAGTAAGAGAAATGGTCGAACTTCCCTTAAAGCATCCGGAAATTTTCTCCCGACTCGGTATAGAGCCTCCAAAAGGCGTGCTTCTTCACGGCCCTCCAGGAACAGGAAAAACGCTCTTGGCAAAAGCAGTTGCTAATGAAAGCGAAGCAAACTTCATCCTTCTCAATGGCCCTGAATGCATGAGCAAATATTACGGAGAATCAGAAAAGAAAATCCGGGACATCTTTGAGGAAGCAGAGAAAACAGCTCCTTCTATCATTTTCATCGACGAGATTGATGCCATTGCTCCCAAAAGAGAAGAAGTCTACGGAGAAGTGGAGCGAAGAGTTGTCTCCCAACTTTTGACTATGATGGATGGATTAAAAACAAGAGGGAAAGTAGTTGTCATAGGAGCAACTAATCGAGTGAATGCCATTGACCCGGCATTGCGAAGGCCAGGAAGATTTGACCGGGAAGTAGAAATCAACGCTCCGGATAGGAACGGCAGATTATCAATACTTAAGATTCATACAAGGAATATGCCTCTCGCAAAAGATGTCATTCTTGACGAGCTCGCAGAAATAACACACGGATTTGTAGGAGCTGACCTGGAATCTTTAACGAAAGAAGCAGCCATGATTGTCCTAAGAAAAATTCTCCCGAAAATTAAGTTAAAGGAAGAAGAAGCAATCCCCAATGAAATTTTAGAAAACCTTACGATCATCATGCAGGATTTCAAAGACGCATTAAAAGTCGTAAGACCAAGCGCAATGAGAGAAGTGCTCGTTGAAACTCCCAATATCAAATGGGAAGACATTGGCGGTATTGACAGTGTAAAAAATGAATTAAGAGAGATGGTGGAATGGCCTCTCAAACATGCTGACGCATTCAAAAGATTAGGAATAAGGCCTCCAAAAGGAATTCTGCTCTATGGCCCTCCAGGAACAGGAAAAACACTTCTAGCAAAAGCAGTTGCAAAAGAAAGCCAAGCCAACTTCATACAAGTAAAAGGACCTTCCCTCTTGTCCATGTGGGTTGGGAAAAGCGAAGAAGGCGTCAGAAAAATCTTTGAAAGAGCAAGGCAGGTTGCTCCCTGCATCATCTTTTTCGATGAATTAGACTCCTTAGCAGGCAGAAGAGGTATTGAACAGGGTACACATGTTACAGAACGAGTTTTGAACCAGCTCCTGGCAGAAATGGATGGCCTTGAGGAACTCAACAATATCATTATCGTTGGGGCCACAAATAGGCCAGACATGCTCGATCCAGCTATCTTGAGGCCCGGAAGGTTCGACAGAATTGTTCTTGTAAATGTTCCAGATAAAGTTGGCAGGTTTAACATATTAAAGATTCATACAAAAAACATGCCTCTTGCAAAAGATGTTAACGTTCAGGAGCTTACCGAACTCACCGAAGGCCACAGCGGAGCAGACATAGAATCTCTTGTAAGAGAAGCTGCAATGCTCGCACTGCGGCAAGACATCAAAGCCAAAGAAGTAAACATGAAAAACTTTCATGATGCACTAAAGAAAGTAAAAGCGAGCATCAGCAAAAATGATATTGAAAGATACAAAAGAATTGAAGAAGAATATCTCAAATCAGCAAAGGCCGCTCTAGCTCCGATAGAGTATCGCTACACAGGATAAAGAAAAGAATTCTTAAGCAAGAGTAAACATGAACCAAGAAAATGACTGACGACAACCCATCAAATAAAGAACAAGAAGAAATCGGGCGGCTAAAAAATCCTCTAGAAGAACAAGCTCGCCTTGCAGAAGAACGCCTAGAGCAATTGAAATATCTTCAAGCAGATTTTGACAACTATAGAAAAAATTTTGAGAAGGAGAAACAGCTGATCATCAAAAAAGCAAATGAAGATATTATTAAAGAACTCTTATCAGTTATCGATGGACTGGAGAAAGCGCTGGAAACAGAAGCTCTTGAAAGAGATGGATTAACCATGATTTACAAAAACTTTTTAAAGGTGCTTGAAAAGTATGGAATGAAAAATATTGAGGCTACTGGGCAAAAATTTGACCCTCATTTCCATGAGGCGGTCGCAAAAGAAATTTCAGATGAAGATGAAGGCACTATCCTTGAAGAAATTCAAAAAGGATTTTTGCTGCATTCAAAAATACTACGGCCATCTAAAGTTAAAATTTCCGCGGGAAAAGAAAATGGCTAAAGAAAAAATTATCGGAATTGATCTTGGAACAAGTAATAGCCAGGCTGCTGTTATGCTCGGGGGAAAACCAACGATCATACCTTCTGCAGAAGGTGCAACTGTTGCAGGAAAAATGTTCCCTTCGGTTGTAGCCTTTACAAAAGACCATCAGCTTCTCGTAGGAGAGCCTGCAAAACGGCAGGCAGTAAGCAATCCCGAAGGAACTATTTTCACAGCAAAAAGAAAAATGGGGACCGATTATGCCTATCATATTCATGGAAAAGAGTATACTCCCCAGCAAATTTCTGCTTTCATTCTCCAAAAGATTAAACGCGATGCAGAAGCATTTCTTGGAGAACCTGTGACCAGGGCAGTTATTACTGTCCCTGCTTACTTTAATGATAATCAAAGAACAGCTACAAAAGATGCAGGAAAAATTGCGGGATTAGAAGTCGTAAGGCTTGTCAATGAGCCCACAGCTGCATCAATGACCTATGGCTTGGAAAAAGAAGGGGAGCATAAAATTCTTGTCTTTGATTTTGGCGGAGGGACTCTTGATGTTACGGTTATGGAATTTGGTGATGGTACATTTACAGTCCTGGCTACTTCAGGAGATACCAAACTAGGAGGGACAGATATGGACAATGAAATTATAAAGTGGATTATAGAAGAATTCAAAAAACAATCAGGCATGGATCTCAATGAAGATGCAAATGCAATGCAGCGAGTGCGAGAATCTGCTGAAAAGGCAAAAATCGAGCTCTCATCAGTTCTGGAAACAGAAATCAACCTGCCATATATCACTATTACAAAAGAAGGCCCAAAGCACCTTTCTCTAAAATTAACACGCGCTAAACTTGAACAAATTATCGATCCTATCATCAAAAGATGCATACATCCTGTCGAGCAAGCATTGGAAGACGCAAAACTTACAAAAGAGAATATAACGAAAATTATTCCCGTAGGCGGCCCAACAAGGATGCCCATCTTACAGAAATTTATCGAGGAAAAGATTGGCAAAAAAGTCGAGCGTGGAGTTGATCCCATGGAATGTGTTGCATTAGGAGCAGCAATTCAAGGAGCGATTCTTGCAGGAGATATCAAAGACCTTGTGCTTCTAGACGTTACTCCCCTTACACTCGGCATCGAAACACTTGGAGGTGTTGCAACCCCGCTTATTGAGCGAAACACAACAATTCCAACAAAGAAAAGCCAGATATTTTCAACAGCATCTGATTTTCAGGCAGCTGTAACCATCCATATTCTTCAGGGAGAAAGACCGCTTGCTTCAGACAACACAAGCTTGGGACAGTTTAATCTTGTTGGAATACCTCCTGCCCCGCGCGGGCTTCCTCAAATAGAAGTTACATTTGATATTGATGCCTCAGGAATCCTCAACGTCTCTGCAAAGGATCTTGGTACAGACAAAGAACAAAAAATGAGAATTACTGCTTCGACAAAACTTCCAGAAAAAGAAGTTGAAAAAATGGTAAAAGAAGCAAAAGAGCATGAAGAAGAAGACAAAAGAAGAAAAGAAGAAATAGAAATCCGAAATAATGCTGACTCGATTATATACTCAGCTGAAAAAACACTGGCAGAGTTTCATGACAAGCTAAAAAAAGAACAAAAGGAAAACGTGGAGAATGCCTTAAAATCAGCAAAAGAGGCATATCAGGGAAAAGACATTGAAAAAATAAAGAAAGAAACAGAAAATCTCCAGATTAAATTGCAGGAAGCAGGAACTTCAATCTATCAAGAAGCTGCAAGCCACTCTGCATCACATGCAAAGCAAAACAATGGAAAGGAAGAACAAAAAAAGGAGAATGAAGAACAGAGTGGGGAGGGGGACAAAAATAACGAAAAAGTTGTTGATGCAGATTTTAAAGTAGAGGAAGAGAAGTAAAATTTCATTCAGAAAAAAACATGCATGGAAAAGAAAGATTACTATGAAATTCTTGGAATAAACAGAGAGACTTCTCAGGAAGAAATTAAAAAAGCGTTTCGCCAGCTAGCACGAAAGCATCATCCTGACGTTAACACAGGAAGTAAAGAATCTGAAGAGAAATTCAAGGAGATCAATGAAGCATTTCAAACTTTGAGTGATCCACAAAAGAGAGCACAGTATGATCAATTTGGGCATGGTGCATTCAGAACCAATGACGCGGCCGGGTCAAGAGATTTCAGTTTCAGTGATATCTTCAATGAGTTTGGTTTTGATGACCTTTTTAGGGTCCTTTTTGGATCAAAAAAAAGGTCAGCAGAAGGTGCTGATCTGCGTTATGATCTAGAAATTTCTTTAGAAGATGCTTTTCAGGGCATTACCCAAAAAGTCGATATTCCCTATACATCTCCTTGTAACTCGTGCAAAGGTACAGGCGCTAAATCAGGTTTCCTGAAGATCTGTACTGCATGTAACGGTACAGGGCAAGTCAAGAGAGTCCAAAGAAGTGCTTTTGGAAACATGATCAGCATTATTGCTTGCAGTGATTGTGAAGGAAAAGGAAAGAGGGTAACCAAATCCTGTGAAACCTGCAATGGCTCTGGAAAAGAAAGAAAAACAAAAAAAATTGAAATAAAAATACCAAGAGGAGTTGAAGATGGACAATATTTTAAGATCCCTGAAGAGGGAGAGCTTGGAGAAGACTATACGACGACGGGGGATCTCTATATTTTCATAAGCATCAAAGACCATGAAATCTTTGATAGAAATGAATTAGATCTCTTCTGCAAAATCACCATAGACATTGGAACTGCTATTTTTGGAGGGGAAATTGAAATACCCGCTATAACAGGAAAAGCAAAAGTAAAAATCCCTCCCGGAACGCAAAGCCATACCATCTTTAGATTAAGGGGGCAGGGCATGACATCACTGCATGCAACCAAAAGAGGAGACCAATGTGTGCGGGTCATTGTACAAATTCCTGAAAAATTAACCAAAAAACAAGAACAACTCTTTAAAGAATTTCTTTCTGGGAAAAAAGTTAAAACGCAAAAAGGATTTTTCGAAAAATTAAGAGAATATGTAGAATAGAGGAAGAATATCTCGATTAAGAGCCAGCAATTTTCATTCTTCCCACAAAACTCGCCAGCCCCTCGATATGGCTCACATGATTTTTCAATAATATACTGCGCAGAGTATTATCTATCTTTACCTTTTTCGTTGATAATTCTTTCTTCAGGAGGAGATAGAGCTGTTTGCCTTTCTTATCAAAATCCGTCAAAATACAGACGTTCTTCCCGGAAGCAAGAACCTCGATTTTCTCAATCTTTTCATACAACGACTTTCCATCTTCGTTAAGGGCAAAAACATAATTAAAATTCAATTCTTCCAAAGCTCTTTTATCCTTCTTTCCCTCGACAACAATCAAATATGCCTGTGCCTTTTCCAATGCAGTAAAAAGTTCATTTTCTTTCATACATCATGATAAAAGTGTTTCATTCAACGCCTTAACAGCGATCTCGTTCACAGTCTCTTTAATAGTATTCGATTCAAGAGCAAACCCTATGCTTTCTGCGTTGCTCAGCTTAAAATTATTAATTCCGATCACCTCGCCTTCCTTGTTGATCAAAGGCCCACCGGAATTTCCTGGATTCAAAGAGACATCAGTCTGAATATAAATCGGCAGGCCATTAGGCCCCTCCCTATCAACAGCAGAAACAATCCCCTCTGTCGTTGTAAAAGCGAGCCCCAGTGGATTCCCAATAGCAATAACCTTCTCTCCAGCCCGCACATCAGCGGAATCTCCTAGTGCAAGAGGCTCGAAAGATCCCTTGATTTTCAGAAGAGCAATGTCATTTCCCAGATGATACCCTACAAGCTCTGCAGAATAAACTTCCTGATCATAGGTGATAACTTGGACATATTTTCCATTCGCAAGAATATGCGCATTCGTCACGACATGTGTATCGTCAATAAAAAAACCAGATCCCTGTGCAACATCAGTTGCAACAGTAACTACAGATTTCACTGAAGATGCAGCAACATCTGAAAAATCGGCTGACGTCGAAGCTTTAAGCAGCCCTAACTGTTCCTGAAAATTTGATTGATTTGACTCGATACTCAAAACCATTGCTGAAAGCCCTCGGATATTGCTTAAATGGTCGACATAATTGCCGTCAATCTTCTTGCTCAAAACAAGAGACTCTTCCTCAATGAAATGCTGAAGCGCAGCAATCTTAATCGTAAAAAAATAGACGACAAAAATCTGCAGGATTAGGAGAAGAATAGTAAAAACATAGACTGTATAGAGATGAATTTTCACCTTTCTCAAATGCTTATGATGATCCTGGAAATGTTGCATCGTAACCTCATTTCTTAAAGGAAAACGCCCCTTATAAGTTTTATTCAATCTTGAGGAGGGTATTTTTAATTCTCCTGCGTAATGGAAATACACCATGGACCCGAAGGGATTTGAACCCTCGACACCCTGATTGCTCTCGTTTACAAAAATCCAGCCAGTTCAGAAGGGAGATGAAACCCTCAAGAACCGTAGGTTCTTATGGGTAAGAGTCAGGTGCTCTAAACCGGACTGAGCTACGGATCCTCAAATGCATGAGAAAAAACGCATTTAAAAAGATGTTCCTACACTGTTTCTGTAACTGTAGCTTCTTCCCTGTCACGCCTCTTAACAAAGAAATAAAATAACAAGACAATAATTCCTACAACAACAATCCCTGCTCCTAAAAGAGTTATCACCAAAATTTGGGATTTTTTATCTGGCGTCGGTCTTTCAGGAAAATCGTCAGGAGTAAGATTCTCAGTTTCAGGAGGATTGTATGTTTCTTCCTCTTCTCTGGAAGTACTCTTGTTGATAAGAGGCTGAGTTCCGTCTCCTTCCTGAACTGAAGGTGCGCCTCCTCCCCCAGCAGGTGGCTGTTGCTGGGGCGGCGAAGGTATCTCTTCTGTGCTATAGACGCTAAATCCCGGTACGGTAAAGACTAAAACGCCAGAAGAATAACCTTCAAGAACACAATCATAACATACCAAGCTATCCCTCAAAATCCTTGGATTACTGAATGGAAGCTGATAGAGAGTGATCCTAGCTCTTTTATTCAAAGAAGGCATCACATCATTCTTTACCTCAATACGATTATGAGAAATATTAATATTTCCCTCAAGATCTATAACGAAAGTAACCTGATTTACATCTTGGGTAAGATTCACCGTGTCTAGCCATTCAATTTTACCAATTTCTTGCAGTTCGATAGACATGGCAGAGACATTTTCAAGCTGTTGGTCAGTATAGTCCTCTAAAAGGCCAAGGTTCCCACTTTCAATAAAAGAATTTCCCCGAATACGATACTTTCTCGTAAGCTGAACTTGAAAGGTTCTATTTTCTTGATCTTGTCTAGCACTGTTATTTGCAAATACTTTTAAGAAATAACCTCCCGTGGGAAGAGCTAGGCTCGAAGAAAAATCGCAACGCGTTGCAGTTATACTGCCTCCGTTAATAGTGTATCCACAATTAAAAGCATCAATTGCTCCATACTGCAGAGGAACTAATTGATTCTTATATCTCTTCCCTTCTTGAGGTTGAGTGACCGTAAGAATTGGTGAACGAGTAGAACAAATTGCATCAGCACCGTTACAATCTTCATCAATATTGTTACCACATTTTTCAACAGGTGGTAAAGGACAACTTGAAACACAAAGCCAATATGTTCCACAGCTTACTCCATTATAAGTACACTGTTGCACAACATTCACGCCCCCATTGTTGTCATCACAATCAAGATTATTCTGCACATATCCTGGAGGAGCAATGCAACTTTGAATAGACGAGTCATTTCCATACATATCTCTATCCTTATCTCGATAAAAGTTTTGTTTTATTCCCTCATCAATTTGTGTATCACAATCATTATCTTTCCCATCGCAGACTTCTCCAGCAGGTTCAGGAACACATCCGCTCAAATTTAAGATTTTTTTGAAACCAATCGCATCCGCATTATAGCTTTCATTATTTTCCACCTTTAAAACAACTCGTCCAGCCTGATTAAAAGTAAAATTTCCAAGTAAATTCCAAGTGCTATTCAACTGAGTTGATCGTTGATTCACACGAACAATTCCCAAAGGCGTTGTTCCGCCATCTCCATAAATTAAATAGGGAGCATTTTGGGAACGTGAAGGCCAATAGGTCCACCAAGCGTAAATATTATAAACTCCGGGGGTTAAGCTCGAGCTCCAAATAGCCTCATCACCGTGATTACGCGAATAAAAAGAATCATTTGCATAAGATCCTGAGGATCCTGAAATTTCCCAGGCACCAACAGTAGAAAATCCCGAATCCCTATTATCAACGACAAGATCAAGATCTTGACAACCTTCATCAGAAACTTGGTCACAATCGTTATCTTTTCCATCGCAAACTTCTGGAGAAGGAGTACAAATCGATGATCTACACAAAATATTTCGAGTCAGGTCTTGAATCTCATTAACACTTAAAACTCGCTTGAAAATAATAACTTCATCTAAGATTCCTTGGAAAGAAAGATTCGTACCATTTCTTGCACCTAGATAAACCGAACGGCTCCCAAAGGAATTAGTATTATCTGCGTCTCCTGGGAGAGTTGTTCCGTTAAGGTTTCCATTTACATAACCTCTGGCTTCACCTGAAATTAAATATTTATCAAAAATTCCAACGACATGATACCAAACTCCTGGTTGTAAAAGAGTTGATGTTTTCCATTGATTTGAGCCTATATTTCCCTTTATTGAAATCTCAAGGCTTTCATCTTCTCTCATAAAAAGAACAAAACTGTCATTAGCCTTATTATAATTATCAGAAAATTCAAGCAAAATGTCGTCCCCGGTTGAAGGAATAGCAGGCTTCACCCAAAAAGATACTGTAATCTTATTCGTTCCTGTTAGATCAAAGCGAGGTACGGAAATAAAATCATTTACTCCGTCAAAGGTAAATGCTCCTCCGAATTTTCCCGAAGAAATCCATGTAGTTCCTTGAACAGAACCATGATTACCCCTGCCTGAAGAATCTTGCGCATTGTTCTGATCAAACGGCAGATAGAGAGCTAAAGAAGGATCTTGAAGAAGGCACTCGCTCGCGCAACCCTCATCAATTCCTAAAGCGCAGTTGTTATCAATACCATCGCCGCAAATTTCTTTTACTCCCGGATTTATCGATGCTCCAGCTCCAGGAGTATCATTACAGTCAGCAATAGAATTCTGACAATTTGAAAGATCTCCAACTCCATATCCATCACCATCGCGATCTGTACATGACATGGGCACAGGAGTCTGTGAACAATCTCCACAAGAACTTGTTTCACCAACAGCAGGTTCACAAATTCCATTTAAATCACAATTCAATTTCTGCCCAAATTCTAATGCTCCCAAATCCGGAGCAGCACCCACAATCTGCGGCAGAACACCCAATACAATCCCTTGATCAATATTCCCGCTTCCTGAAAGAAGAGAGAAGTCTGTTGAAGACGAAAAACCCGGATCGCCAAATCTTCCATGGCACTCTACACCTTCAGCCGAGCAAAGTAAAGAAGGAGAAGAATAATACACGTTCGCGCAATCAGTAATTCCTCCAGGATTCTTTTTTTCAAAGTTCATAAAATTACCATTCGAAGTAAAATAATTATTATAATCAAGATCTAGCTTGGCATATGACTCGCCATCTTCATTGCACCGCAAATCACCTACGCGGTCAGACGGCGTTGTAAAAATATTATTCCTGAAAACTACATCGGGATATTGCATCCTCAAACTGAGTGCTGCGTCAAAAGCAAGATCTCTCTGGTGAACATAAGTATTATGATAAATAAAAGCATATTTCCGAATATTCGGGCTTCTAATTTTTAAAAAACCTTCAGAGCCTTCTTGAGGGTTTTTCGTATTATTGTAATAAATGTTCCTCACCAACCAATGAGGGCCAAATGCGCCGGGTTGCAGTGAAAGTACATACGACCATAAATTCTTCAGATAATTATCATAAACCCGTATGTTCACATTATGGCCATCGTTCTCCAACCCTTCAATATTATCATGAATAAAATTTCCGTACACATCTGTCTCAAAACCAGCATAGTAATAAAGTCGGTCACATCCAACAGTTTCATCGCAACCGAGTTGTGCTGAAGAAATCTGATTTTGAATGGAATTCTCTCCAATTCTATAGAGTTCATTATGCCGAATAATATTCCCTACACTGCCTCGTGCCTCAATACCCATAAAAGCTCCGCCTTTTTTTGTCTCACAATATCTCCAATGCTCAGGGATCATCGTGGAAAAAGTATTATACTCAATGCGATTAAAAGCTGCCCCATCATCAGCGATTTTATTGCCGTTAACATCATTCCAATAAATACGTACACCATTAGCATTCTTCAAAAAAGTATTTTTTCTGATGACATTATAATTTCCATTATAGATCAAAATAGGCCGCGTATCCCATACATCAGAACTCCCATAATAATTAAAAGTGAATCCCTCAACCCAGATCCAGTCTTGATTCGTGATATCAATTGATTGCTTATATTTTGAAGCATAGTACTTCAACCTATTTGGAGTATCTCCTGGCTTCAATCGCAAATAGATTTTTTTTGCAGCATCGTCGTAATAATATCCTTCTTCAAGATGCCAAGGATAGTTAGGGTCGGAATAAGGAGAAATTTCGCACGGACCTCCACTCTGCCCAGCAACATCATCAAGAAAGTTATTCCATGCCGGCCTGCTATTAGAACCTGTAACATAACGATAAAAATACTCATTATCGCGCCACATGCTAAAAATCTTATTCGGATAAGAAAGTTGCCAGAGATTCCCATTGTTCACTGCCTGTGCATTAGAGTATTTCTGCCATTGTCCGCTTCCAAGATTCTCAATACCTGTATCATGTCCATCTAATGTTGCGCCAGGTTCTCCAATAATTTGAATCCAATTTCCAGGCAATCCAGATTTTCCGACGACAATACTTTCAGAATAAATTCCGGACTTTACAAGAATTCGTGTTCCAGGCACAGTTTGTGAACTATCAATTGCAGCCTGAATACTTGTAAAATCTCCACCCCCAGTTTTGTCAACAACCAGCGTTTTCACCGGCGTAAAAGTAAACTCATCAACTTGAGTTTTAAACGAAGTGAGAATTTCGCGTATCTGATTTCCAGAATTATCATTGAGAATAACTCGGAGATCATATGATGTATCTGGCTTTAAATAAAAAAGGCTTGTAACATATAAGTCATAGGTTTTGTTTAATTTCCCCGTGAATACATGTGCTTGATTCCACGTTGAAGAAACTGGTTCTTTATATTGAACAACGCTTTTTCCAACATTTATATTTAAGTCATTCCCGCTTAAACTTCCCGAGCTCAAATGCACTCCTGCACTATGGACCATCGGAAAAGCGCGCACCGTCCACGGACCACTCACTTTTTCAATAATCATCCCCTGATAATCTGAGGGTATTGATGGTGGAACAAGAGAAACATATCCAGTAAAATTTTTTATTAAAAGAACCAGCAAAAAAAGCATCAGCAAAAGGAGCCCAAGCAGGAGATATGAATAATAACGATTATTCCCTCTTTTTTTCCTTCTCACCATACTCTTCAACGGTCAAAAGTATTTATAAATATTCCCAAAAGGTTGTAGTATCTGGAAGAAGTAACCATCAAATGGCCTAATCCTACCTTAAGTAGAGTTCTGTGCTGTCGTCTGCACTTCTCCTGGTTTTTTCTTTAAAAAGCGATGAGCGAGAACAATAACTGCGCCGACGATTATGAGCGTGATAACTATGAGAAAGCTTATGAAAGAATAAAACTTCTTCTGAACATTAGACTGTGGGCCATCCTGGGGAAGCTCTTCTAAGGAAGTATTCTCCTCGCTTTCCTTTGGATCTTCCTCTCCTGTTGTATTTTGAGCTGAATTGCTCATATTTTTCTTCCCAGAGAAGTTTCCCTGGCTGCCTCCGCCTCCGCCACCTCCTCCACCGCCTCCAGGTCCTGGAGGTGTCCCGCATCCTTCGTCAACCTGCCTATTGCAATCATTATCTATCCCATCGCAAACCTCCTGAACCGGGACACACAGCTTCAAAAAACCCACTGCATCTGCATTATAGCTATCATTGCTTTCTGCAGAAAGAACAATCTTCGTAGTTTGATTGAAAGTATAATTCCCAAGCGAATTCCATGTCCCATTCAAAGCCGCATCTCTTTGATTCACTCGCATCACTGCAAGTAATGCATTTCCATTGTAGATAGAATAAGGAGCATTTTGAGCTCTCGTGGGCCAATACGTCCACCACGCATACGCTTGGTACTTCCCTTCAGGAAGAGTAATAGACCATGTTGCATTGCTCCCCCGATTTCTTGAATACACAGAATCACCTTTATATGCATTATCTCCTCCAGACAGAGTCCATGTGCCCAGAGTGCTAAAGCCCGAATCATTATTATCCACAACAATACCGCTAAAAGTGTTGCATCCCTCATCAGCCCCATTCACGCAATTATTATCAACACCGTCGCAGATTTCCTGCGATCCAGGATTAATATTCTTATTGCTATCGTTGCAATCTCCTCCAGAAGGACATCCCAAGCCGTATCCATCTCCATCACCATCAGTGCAAGGCGGTGGCGGAGGCAGAGATGCCAAACGTAAAGCAAGCTGCGCCTCATACAAAGAGCGAGGCTCCAGAGAGCCGAAACCTTGCGCATCATAGCCAATCCCCTCTATCCAATCTCGAGGAAGAATATATGGATGCCAAATATCATTACACCCGATAGTACCGTCTCTATCAAAATCAGAAGCTCTATCAGGCATACGAGATGTAACGATGTCAGAAAACGTCCCGTAAGTTCCGATCACATATCCCCACCCAAATTGGTTAGAAACAATAATCCCCTCGTCAGAAATTGCTCCATGAGATTCGCAATTATCCTTAAGGTTGTCATTATCATTATCTCGGTTCCACCAGTCAAGTACAGGAATCGTGAGGCGTGTTCCCTTCGTGTTCCAGAAAACTGTCTGCGAAGTCCCATGCCCATGATCTGTCGTAGACGGAGGATTTCCCAAAGCACCCAGTGGCCGTACAGCGGCCTCCCAATACGTTCCCTGAAGATCATTATTATCTATTAAATTTGCCGTGCTTAAGTACGAATGAAAATCATTTTGAGTAGTAAAAACTTCTTTCACGACAATATCCTTAATCACATTCCCGCTGCTTCCGCCTCGGTTAAGAGCATATCCCTTTTTCACTTTTTGTAAAGTGCCGTCCTGAATAAGCACATCATTTGCAACGAAAAGAGTAATGCCATATCCATTCCCTCCGCCGGGATTATCATCAACTTGCATATTTTTAAAATAAAAATTTTTAAGGGTGATAAACTGTGTATGCTTAAAATACACCATCGCATTAAGCACTTCCACATCATAAGGGCCGTATTTGATATCATCCGTCGGGCGATTAGCATTATCCTGCGGACGGTAGCTTTGAACATCATAGATCCAGCCATCTCTCACATTTTTGTAGGCGATAAGATAATGTTTATCCAGCGCCTGAACAATAGGCGCAGTAGTATCAGTGTCAGGCCATTCGTCAGGATGGCGTATCTCTCCGAGAGCAAGGTGCTCCACTCCGATCTCAGCAATGCCTGGCTTTGTTTTAGCAACAATAGTTCCGTCTGTTGTTTTCACACGATAGCGTGTGGGGACATCAATAATGATCTCATTTGTTGATGGATTGATTTCTTGAATCGTCCTTCTCCAAGTATACGCCTGCCTACTTCCCGGCTGCCAGATGCCTGTCATATCGTGTTCCGCGATATATGCATTTGTCCAATATCCCTCAATAATAATAGGATCCCCGATAGCAAATCCATTGACACTGCTCACAGGAATAACCTTCGTCGGAAAAGGAAGATCTTGGATAATAGCTACTTGGTTGCTCACAACACTCCAGCCATAGTCACTCTCTCCTGTAGGCTCAGCATGAATAGCAATCTTGCTATTCACAGTAAAGGTTCCATTAGCCAGATAAGGATCGACTTTAATTTTCGTCTTATCAGGGCCATCTCCACGAAGGACAATTCTGCTTTTCTGGATTCTCAGAAAACTGCTGCCTGATGCAGTAATACGATATTCACCTTGAGGCAGATAAACAATACCGCCTCCTGCATTCTCTGCATCAGTAATTGCCCGTTGTATCCCTGCTTTACAATCCATGGTTCCATTAGCAATGCAATTGTAGGGGCTCCTCGTTACATCATACACATTTGCAGTCTTTGTCCAGGCATTCGGATCCTCTGGCGGAATGGGCTGCTCCCCTCTTTTGTAACCAGCATAGGAAAAATCATGAAGAAACCGATACGGATGATAATTCGGCCCTGAAGTCACGGTGTTGCCATTCTCATCTTTAGTCCCTTCAGGATCATAAAAAATATTCGTTCCATTTACAGGCCCAATTTTATCTATCGGCTGCCAGTTTGTTGGAAACATTGAAGATCTCCAAGGCGAGCCTTGCACTTGTTTGCCTGTAAGAGATTTCTGAATAGCAAATCCTGTAAATGTTCCTTGAGGAGTAAAGAATGTAAGGGCAGCAAGAATAAAGATAAGAAAGATTGCTGAAAAAATAATCAACCAAGAAGAAGAAACATGCTTTCTCCTTGCATCAGTCTTTCTGCTTTTTACCCTCTTTTTCATTGAAAAGAGAGAGGGATATTATTTAAAAAACTACCGCTTCTCCCATTTATCTCCGTATTAAACCTCAGAATTCCACAAGGAATTCTGATGGTGCTCAAAAACCAAGGGTTTTTGACAAAGCGGAGTCTTCTGGCTTTTTCTGATAACCAACAATTTTCTTTGGCCATCAGATTTAAATATATCTTTCTTCTCATGCTGTTATGAAAATGAGGTTCATGATTCTATATGCAATCTTAGTAATACTTTTCTCATCTTTTGCAAATGCTCTTTCTTTAGATGAACAGAAGGCATCGGTGAGTGTAGGGAACATTGAACTTACAAAATATGCGCAAGGAACTTCTGCTCTTTCATCAAGCCAAATATTAGAGATCGCCACGTCGAGAGCAGCAGCAATGAATGCCATTTTGAGGCAAGATCCTTCATCATTCTTTCAATTGGTTCTTCCTATTGATACTAGAGATAATTTGCCTCAAGAAATTGCTGACCATGTGGAGAGGAGTTTTGAGGAGCTAGGAAGTATACTCGAAATGTATATTGACAAAATGGAAAGTGAAGAGCGTCGTTATTTCTTAAGAAGAGATGAAAATGTATACCGCCTTTATTTTAGAAATGAGCCTTCTCTGGACCCTGGAGGCTATTATCGGATATCTGGGCATTTAATAGGAGATAGTTTTGCTGTAGAATCATTTCAGCCTTTGCTTGGGATCGAGAAAGAAAAGCCTTCTGTCAATCCCTATGCAAATGGTATACAAAAAATAGCCTTTGTTAAATTCAGCTTTAAAGATAGTCCTTTTTCATATGGTCCTGGAGGGGGCAAAGATCAGGTTGAACAGGCTATAGATAACGTTGTTAATTTTTATAGGAAAGAATCTTTTGAAAGAATGATTATTGAGGCTAAAATTTTTGAATATACTTTGCCGTATGAGCGGAGTTATTTTTCTTGTGGAGCTGGCAATTGGGGAGAAGTTGACGCAGGTAGCGTCTTTTCAAAAATTACTCGCTTACGAAGAGAAGGAATGCTTCGCATCCCTGACGAATACCCTACTGTTTTTGGGCTTATCTCAGATGATTTTTGTGGTTCTACGATAGGCATAGCTTGGGTTGGTGGAGTTGATGAATATCTTGCTGGCTTGGCTCAATTGTTGGAACCCGAAGGAGGTTTTGGCACTGTGATAGGGCATGAGCTAGGGCACACTAGAGGGCTTACACATTCTAATGCGATTACTACTAAATATTGCGGTGAATGCCTTATGTGGTCTTCTGTAGGCCCTCGCAATTATCTCGAGAAAGCTATCTTCCTGCCTGAGGAAAAAAAACAGCTTGGATGGGATCCTAAGTTGCCTATGCCTATTGCTATCTCTAGTATTCAAATCTGGCCGATTGCAAATCTTCAAGGTGTTCCTACAGGAGCAACGCTTCTTTGGAATACTAATTTTTATGAAAGCTCTGAAGTTTATTTTGGGACAGATAGGAACAATCTGCAATGGGAAGGAAGCAGATCAAGGTTAGATGCACCTCCTCAACGACGATTTGATTTACGAGGGCCTGAAGTTGACGGGAAACTTACTCCTCTTCAACTGAATACCGTTTATTATTACAAGATTTATTCTACTGGAATTCAGGAACCGGTTAAAGGTTTTAAAACCGAACAAAGAGGCTCGTTTTTCATGCCGGATAAATACTGGACAAGGCCTCCACAAATTCCCGGAGACCAAAAAGGTATTGGAGGGGGGATTGCTGTTGACCAGTCTACTCCTTTCTTGCGAGGAGACGCAAATGAAGACAGCAGAGTAGATTTAAGCGATGCGATTTATATTTTAGAAGCTTTATTCCGGGGAAGGCCATTACCTTTCTGCCCTGATACAGCAGACACCAACGACAATGGAAAGTTAGACCTGAGTGATGCTGTTCATCTGCTTCAATATCTTTATCAGGATGGAACTTTGCCAGAGCCTTCTTCAGAGCAGGGATTTGATCCGACTGTTGATAGTTTGGTATGTTCCCAGTAGATTCTTTTTCATTCGCAGCAGGATCTCAATTCAATCATTCCTGCAAAAAATGTTGTGTTCCCTTATCCATGTTTTTCATCTATACTCTCTCCAGGTATACTTGCACTTTGTGCACCTGAAGAATCGAGTCTCTGCCTCATCCCCTGCTCTTGTCTGGACACTCCAGAAATGCGCTTCTTTATTGCTGCACTTCTTGCATGTGGCATTAGTGACGGGAAAAACATTCATTTCTTTATCCTTCACAATCCCAACTTCCCCCTTTCCCTTCATTTTCTCCACGCTCTGAAGGGTCACTTTCTCCTTAGAAGAATAACTGCATTTAGGGCATCCAAAATTTTTTCTCTTTTCTACAAGAAGTGTACCGCACTTAGGGCAAAATTGCATTTTTCTCTTTAGCAAGGAGGGTTTATAATACTTTCTAAAACAATACTTACATCTTTATTCTCGAACCTGAACTATGGTATCAGCTTGCGGATATTCTCGATGTTCTCCGCAATCTCTGTGCCCTTCTTCGTGAGCACGATCAGCTTAATCCTTCCCTTTTTTTCTACTGATACCAAACTCAATCGCTCAAGGTTCTGCAGGATTTTAACCGCATGGCTATACGTGCAGTCAACTTCCTTCGCAAGAAGAGAGCCGTATTTTGCCCTCGACAATCGCTTCAAAGCGATCAACATCAGGGCGGGCTTCCTTCTAAAGAAGATATCAAAATTATCTTTCATTTTATCCCTTAGCCTAATGGAATATATCCATTAAGAACTATATATTCAAAAAAGGCGTTTATTTAAAAAGCTTTCTATGAAGCTCCTTTTCAGAAAAAGAGAAAAATGTAAGGCACATCCTTAACGAGTTCGTTTTAACAATTTCTCGTCGGAGATTCACAGATTGTCCTAAAAAACTCAAAAAATCCTACGAAGCGCGAAAAGTATCATACAAAGAAAGATACCATTTTACAAACAGTTTTATAAGTGCAAGCACGAAAACTGCGGGCTTTAGCCCGCAGATGAAGTGCCCATCCATCATCATTTTTAGGACAAAATGCACAGGAAACCTCGCCCTTTAGGGCGAGAAGGATGTCATGTGAGATGCAGTCTGTTCAATTTCTGTCCTTCCCCTCAGCAACAGAATTTTTGATCACGCCCCCCACATCATAAGAGTATGCTCTTGCCGTGCTTCTTCCATTTATCCTCGGGAAACAATCTGCATAACATTTCCCGTCAAGCTTTTTCCTGTAAGTTCGCGGTACATGTTCAGATACCCCTTGGAAAAAAATTCAGAATAAGATCCAAGCTGTTCAACGCTCATCTTTCCCTCGGCAAGTGATTTCTTCGCGTATGCTTGAACATTTCCTGATCGAATGGCCTTGAAAATCTCTTCCTTCGAGGAAATAATCCTAAGATCCGGGTCATTAACAGCCTGTTCGTGAGTAGTAGTTATTCCTGCAATAATTTGAGAGCCAAAAGTTCTTCCATCTACGACGACTTCAAGACGAGGAATATCGCTGCTGACTGGACGATTGTGCAGTTGATAAGCTCCCAGTTCATTCAGAAAATAAGTAATCTGATCTGCCTGAAGAACAAAAGATGAGGAGTCTTGCGAAAAGATTTCATCAACAGCAGCTGGTCTCGCTGGCTTCGGATATGGAAACGTCGAGGTTGCATAATAAAAAAATGCAATAAAGCTGAAAGCAACTACAAAAATGACTGAAATAAAAAACCATTTCGATATCATGCTTCAATACCTTCTTTTAAAGGAACAAAGAGATATTCCTCTTTTGTCTCTCTTCTATAGAGTTTTCCTTGTTTTTTAAACATTATGATTGGTCCAGCTACCTGCGGACACACCAAAATTCCTCCTTCGAGCAGTAAGTCCTCCGCAACTTCCTCAATGTTCTTTTCTTGCCCAGAAACAATTCCTGCTGTAAATAAAATCTTATTATACTTCTTCTTCCACGATCTCCTCTTCTGAAAAATATCGTCTGCAATAAAAGTGGGTCTGATCCTTATAGACTCTTGCGGTTGGCTCCTGCTCAGATGCTTTTTCAAAGCGTTCACATTCTTCTTAGCCTTTTCTGACAAGCTCAAAAATCTCTCCAAAGAAACCACTTTGCTAGGATATGCAAGATAAGAAAGAAGCGCGGCATTCCACCCAGAACCCGAGCCAATTTCAAGGATATTATCTCCTTCCTGAATATTAGTATGCAGGATCATCGCCGCAACTGTCGAAGGCTGGGAGATTGTCTGCCCTTTTCCGATATGCAAAGCAGTATCCATATAAGGATTTTCGTCAACGAAAAATTTCCTGTCTACGACGGAAAATGCAAATAAAACGCGCTCAAAGAGTTTTTCCTGTTCCATTAAAAGTAAAGAAGAACAATAGCGATAAACCAATCTTAGCATTTCTTGCATCGCCAAAGGTGCGTTGCGGATAATTTTTTCAACATCAGACTCTTTTCTCATGCAGGAAGAAGAATATCCTTTTATATAAATATTAGTGCATAAATTATAGCTTTTTAAAATGTTAAGAGGAAAATTTAACTTGAGCTGCTATAGCCTATATTGCCCTGTTCATGTTGAATCGGTAATGAAATTAGCTTGTGTCAAAATACCCTTCTCAGCAAACTTTCAAGATACGCTTCTTCTCCTCTAAACTCCTCGTTAAGAAGATTGACTACCTCCTTTGAAGAAAAATCCTCCTTATACGAGCGCCTCCTTGCTAAAGCATCATACTTATCAGCAACCGCAATCATCTGCGCCAAAGAGGAAGCTTGAGGACAAGGAACTCTCCGTTCAAAACCTCTCGCTATTTTTCTTTGATCCTGCCCTTTTCGAGGATAAGGCTCTTTTTGATATTCGTGATGAGCAATAACTACTTTCCTGACCATTGGATCGAAATCCTTTAACAGAAGAAAACTATAGCTCGGATGCAAGCGTATCGTTGCTCTTTCTTCCTCAGTCAAACGCTCTCTTTTATGTAAAATCTTTTCAGGGATCAATAGTTTTCCAACATCATGTAACATCAACGCATATACTAAAGAAGTTAATAGGGAAGGATCCAATCCAAAATCATAGCCTAAATCAGAAAAAAGTCCAACACGCATACTGTGAGCATAAGTTTCCCTACTAAAATTTTTTAATTGTTGGAGATAAAAAGCAACTCTTCGATCTCTCAACACCTGAAGAAACAACTCTTTACTCTCTGGATAAAGAATCTTAATTCCCATATAATCAAAGAGAAATGAATTATTTAAGCTTACCCTCACCTTTAAAAATCCCTTCTCCCTAAAGAAGACATGATTGACATCAAGCTCATTAGAGAGAATTTTCAAGCAGTAAAAGAGAATATCGCAAGACGTAAAAAGCCAGAATACCTTTTAGTTCTCGAAGAAATTGTAAAAAAAGACAAAACATTTAGAGAAATAAAGCCTCAAGCAGACTCCTTAAGACAAAGAAGAAACAAAATTTCAGAAGAGATTAACCAAGCAAAAAAGATAAAAAAACCAACTGATTCCTTGTTAAAAGAAGCCAAAGAAATACCTCAAAAAATCAAGGATTTAGAAGAGCAAGAAACTCGGTTGCAAAAAGAAATCAAAGATCTTCTTTATAAAATCCCAAACCTGCTCCATGAAAGCGTGCCTGAAGGCAAGGACGCAGCTCAGAATCCAGTAATAAAAAGCTGGGGGAAAGTTCCTAAATTTACATTCCCGCTCAAGTCTCACGTCGAACTTATCGAAGCTTTCGGCACAGGGGATTTTGAAGCAGGCCGGGAAAATGCAGGCCAGGGTTTCAATTACCTTCTTAAAGAACTCGCTGTCCTTGATAACGCGCTTCAAAGATACGGAGTTGACTTTCTCCTGGAAAAAGGATTTAATCTCGTAGTTCCTCCATTGATGCTCAACAAAGAAACATTAAGCGGAGCAGTGGACCTTTCTACATTCCAGGAAGTTATCTACAAAATCGAGGGAGAAAATCTCTACATGATCGGTACAGCAGAACACGCACTCGTCTCAATGATGAAAAATAAAGTTCTTCGTCAAGATCAGCTGCCCTTCAAGTGCTGCGCAGTCACTCCCTGCTTCAGAAAAGAAATTGGAGCGCATGGTGTTGACACCAAAGGCCTTTTCAGAATGCATCAATTTAACAAAGTCGAGCAGGTCGTTTACACAACACCAGAAAACTCTGCCAAAATCCTGGAAGAAATGCAATCCATCACAGAACAATTCTTTCAGTCTCTTAAAATCCCTTACCAAGTCATTGAAATTTGTTCAGGAGACTTGGGAGGAAAGATGGCAAAACAGTACGACATAGAAGCATGGTTCCCTCGGCAAAATGCCTACAAGGAAGTCACCAGCGCAGGCAATTGCACTGATTACCAAGCAAGAAGGCTCAATATTAAATACGAGAAAAAAGGAGAGCGGAACTTCGTGCATATTCTCAACAACACCATGGTCGCAACTTCTCGAGCTATGGTCGCCATCCTTGAAAATTTCCAGCAAAAAGATGGCTCTGTGAAGATTCCAGAAGTTTTGCAGAAGTATACTGGGTTTAAAGTGATCAAGGCTGAAAAATCATAAAAATTCGCAAAATCTCCGACTCCGCCATAAACCTCAGAACTTCAAAATTCCTTGAATTTTGAGAGCTATCAGAAATTCTTGAAGAATTTCTGAAGTTCTAAGAAGGAATTCTGATGGCTTCAGAAACCTCAGAACTCACAGAGTTCTGACGGCTATCAAAATCTAAAGATTTTGAAGTCAATGATTTCTGAGATGGCGAAGTCTGTTCGGAGATTTTTTCCACAGCAAATTTTTAAGCCTTCAGAAACGAAGTTTCTGACAGCTGTCAAAGTCTCTCGACTTTGAAGCTTCAGAAATGCCAGAAGCATTTCTGAGAGCTTTCATCATCTTCGATGATGAAGTCACAAAAAGCCATCATTCATCTCCATTTTCAACCTCAGAATTCCAAGAAGGAATTCTGATGGTGCTCAAGAATTAGTCTGTAATTCTTGACAAAATGGAGTCTTCTGGCTTTTTCTGATAAGCTAATTTCTCCTATTAGTTTTTAAAGGATATGGCCTACAAAAGATTAAACAGGAACAGGAGGTCCTGGCCCCGAAGGTTCAACAGGCGGTTTTCCTGCAACCTCAATTGCATGATAACAATCTGGTAAATTAATAGTAAATGGAGAAACGCCTTGGAAAGAAAACTTATTTTTGTCAGGCGCATACTTCTGCCAAACTGTGTTCTCACTCAGGCTCTCTCCAAGAGCTCGATCTTTCTCATCCAATCGGTCATTATCATAAAAAGAATCGCTATCTGCGCTATCGTACAATCCATGTAACTTCTCTTTCTTGGAAGCATCAGCCAAACGTGGGCCAGATCTTAACTCATCCGAACCGCCAGGCGGAGAATCCTGACAGTCTCCTATCAGTTCGTCATTGCCAGGACCACCACAAAGAACATCTTCTGCATTAGAAAATGAACAAGCTCGAACTACACCATTATAATCCCCATATAATGTATCATCTCCCTCGCCTCCATAAACAACATCAGTATCCTTCATTCCCTCTGCGATGTCTTTCCCTCTTCCTCCGAAAATCCAGTCCTTATCAATTTTATCGCAAGGAATTCCTGCAAAAAAAACATCTCCATCTATAATATCGTCTCCTTCTTCTCCAAATCCAATATCATTCCCACAGCCCAATGCAATTTCATCACCAGCACCAATCGCTTCTTGAGGAATTCTATAAGCAAAAACATCTTTAACTTGAGCCGAGCCTTTCACTTTTTCAAGAATATCCTTAACCTTTATTGAAGGTGTTATCAGATCAAAACCCATATCTTTCGAATCAGTATCTCCAAAAACTAAATCATCCCCACCATATCCAAACAAAATATCTTTCTCCTTTCCTCCGAAAATAAAATCATTTCCATTCGAACCATAGACATGATCCTCGCCTGTACCTCCAAATAAGAGATTAGAATCAATATAAATAGAATTTGTCCCCTGTCCATCACTCTCTTCCGGATTCCCCCACAGATAATCATTCCCGCCGCCACCAAAAAGTGCATCACTTCCCACTTCTCCGACGAGACGATCATAACCTAATCCTCCTACTAAAATATTCTCCTCTCCAGAAATTCCTTGAGGACCAGCATAGATCCTATCATCACCATACCCTCCTTGAATAAAATCATTCCCAGGACCACCATATAAAAAATTATCGTCTTTCTTACCTGAAGCAATTAAAACATCTGAATTTTCTTCCCCTCCAAAAATAATATCATCACCTTCTTCCCCAGAAAGTCGATCCGTTCCTAAACCTCCATAAATGTGATCATTCCCTTGTCCACCATAAACAGAATCGTCCCCGGTGCTGGTACCTAAGACAGCACCGGCCCCATCATCGCCAAACAAAATATCGTCTCCACCACCACCGTAGATAACATCATCGAAATCACCTGAAGCCCATAATAGAGGTTCAGAATCTCCTACAATACGATCATTTCCCTCTCCTCCGAAAATCCTATCATTACCAGGACCGCCTAAAATTTCATAGCTCTGACGTGTTCCTCGAAAATCAAAAATATCGTTTTGAGAAGATCCACGGACCGTAATTAGCTCTGCTTGTCCTCCCTTGCCCTGGCCTTCCTCTCCTTCCTGAGAAAAACCAGGTCTCAAATATACACTTCCCTTCCCTCCAATGAACTTCCCTCGACCAGAAGGAGGTAATGAAAAATAGATAACCATCGAGTCCATTCCATCAAGACAGTCAATATTTCCTCCCTTGACAACATCACGAATTCCGTCAGCAGCACATCCTAAAAAATAATTACTTCCATCGCTTAACCGAGCAGCAAACACTGCCCTAGGACATCCTTGTCCATCAACGCCCAATACGGAAGGTAGTCTGCAAATAATTTCTCCTGTCGATTGAAGATCAGAAGGCACATCTTCAATAGAAATCGCATGGCTCTCTAAAGATAAAGCGTCACACGCAAAATCCTGACTTCCAGTTCCAAAAGGAGCAGAACCTCCTTGGAAAAGCCATTGCAATAAAAATACTGCGTCAGCAAGATTAATAAGATTATCTCCATTCACATCAGTTGTTACTAAACAAGGTTCTCCACCTCCTGCAAAGAGATATTGAAGAATATAAACAGGATCTGAAAGGTCAATACTCCCATCTCTATTGGCATCTCCTGGCCCATACATTTCTTGTGCAAAAACAAAAGGAGTTAACAACATCACGAAAAGGAAAATACTGCTCTTTTTCATAATAATTCAAAGAAAAAAAACTATTTAAATCTACTCGAAAAAGGCCCCCATAAGTTAACGAGCATTTTGCCTTCTTAATTTCTGAGATATATAATTTGGTGATAAGCTAAATTCTCCTCTTAACATTTTAAAGGGCTATAATTTATACACTAAAATTTAAATACATCCTTCTTCTACTGTTTTTATGAAAATGAGGTTCATGATTCTATATACAGTCTTAATAATACTTTTCTCATCTTTTGCAAATGCTCTTTCTTTAGATGAACAGAACGCATCGGTGAGTGCAGGGAACATTGAACTTACAAAATATGCGCAAGGAACTTCTGCTCTTTCATCAAGTCAAATATTAGACATTGCTATGTCAAGAGAATCGGCAATGAAGGACATTTTGAAGCAAGATTCTTCTTCATTTTTTCAATTGATTCTTCCTTTTTATACTAGAGATAATTTGCCTCAAGAAATTGCTGACCACGTTGAGAAGAATTTTGAGGAGCTAGGAAGTATACTAGAAATGTATATTGATAAAATGGAAAGTGTAGAGTATCGTTATTTCTTAAAAAGAGATGAAAGCGAATATCGTCTTTATTTTAGAAATGATCCTTCTCTGGATCCGGGAGGTTATTATCGGATATCAGGATATTTAATAGGAGAAAGTTTTGCTGTAGAATCATTTCAACCTTTACTGGGGATCAAGAAAGAAAATCCTCCTATCAACCCGTATGCAAATGGCATACAAAAAATAGCCTTTGTTAAATTAAGTTTTCAGGACAGCCCTTTTTCATATGCTCCTGGAGGGGGCAAAGATCAGGTTGAACAGGCTATAGATAACGTTGTTAATTTTTATAATAAAGAGTCTTTTGAAAGAATGAATATTGAGGCTAAAATTTTTGAATATACTCTTCCATATGAGCGAAGTTCTTTTCCTTGTGATGAAGGTAAGGGAGATGAAACCCAAATTAATCCAGAAGATTTTTTGTATGAAATTACTTTATTAAAAAGGCAAGGAAAGCTTCACATTTCTCACGAATATTTTACGGTTTTGGGGCTTATTTCTGAAGATTTTTGCGACGGTACAATAGGCATAGCAGAATCCTTATGCAGAAGAATTTCAAAAGATCCTCAAAGAATATGGCGGGAGACTTCAACAGTTTAAAATCAGGCTAGCTTACCTCGATACATGGGATGCGTGGAGCAGAGAAATCAGGCAATATGCTGCAAATCTAGAATTCCATAAGGTGGATGTTGCAGGATCCAGAGAAGAGCAGGAACGTATCAAAGCAGAAAACAGAAGAAAGACTTTCCTCTTCATGGATCAGCAAAAAGACAATTATCTCTTTCAAAAACATTTCTTCGATTATTTCAGAAGCAGGCTGGAAACTGACATGAAGATGCAAGGCTAGATAGTTTTTTGCATATAAAAGAGATACCTCAGGAATTGATAAGGGAAAAGATTGATAAAAAATATTCGCCCTTGGGCAGGACCTAATCCCCTTGACGAATCTTCCCAAAGGCAAGACCTTGGGGTATCTGCCTTGAGATCAAGAAGAACAAACTCTCTACTCTTCTCATGATCATTAAGCATTTCAATCTCTTATGCATACAGCCTCTCCAACTCTTCCTTCAGTTCCTCTAACGTATGCACACTTTCAACTCCCGGAATTTCATCAGCCTCTTCAAAATTCGTAAAAATCACAGCCATTCCTTTTTTCTTACAATACTCGTACGTTTCCTTTTTATCCCTACCAATATACACTATGGGCTTTCCATATTTCTCCAGGAATCGGTCAAACACTAATTTCTTATCGTCTTTCTCCTCTGCAAAAGAAGACTCAACAATATCAAATAAATCTTCTACTCCAAGGAGAGGCAACATTAGATTAAGAGTATGCTGTTCATTCGTCGTTAACAAAGCCAAGCGATATTTCCTCTTCATCCCGCGAAAATAATCGGCAACATCTTTCCTCACCGCTTCAGGATGTTTCTTAATATATTGCAAGACAGAATCAAAAAACAAAGAACGTGCAAGAGTAGTTCTCTCCTTCTCAGAAAGTCCTGGTTTGAGCCTCGCCATCACAATATCAACATATTGAAAATAATTTTCTTTGAATGCATACTCTTTAATCGCAAGGTCCTTCAATTCCTTTGCCCGCTCTGCAAACCACAACTCATGCGCCTTCTTCCATGGCTTACTTGAAACAAAAAGTCCAGATAGCGTCGTTGCGATAATGGGCTTTTCCATCCTTCTATAAAATATCCAAGACTTAAATAATTATCGTACAATTTTCCTTGTCCTACATTCTACCCTATGCATGGTCAAATCTTTATCTATGGCCTTCACAACATCACTCCTAAAGAATAAAGCTCTCAAAAATTGAAAGATGCTATAAACAGCCACTTCAAAACAGAAAAATATATTAACTAGCTCTTCCTTACATACTAATTTAAGCATCGCAAGCCAAGAGCAGAGGTGCGAAGAAGTTTTTCCGAGTGAAAAAAAAGTCAAACTACACAACGCAGTACGGCGAAGAAGCAATAGCAACTATTACGCCTCCTTCTCAAACTAGAACTGAAAACGAAGAGGAAAGAGTATCCTCAATGTTAGGGGATTGCATTGAATCAAAGATTGCAGAAGCTGAAAGTGAACTTAAAAAAGCCAAAAGAGATTTGAAAGGCGCGGAAAGAAGAATAGATATTATTAAAGAAATTTCCGCTGTCCGTTCAGTATATGCATCAGATTACCCTTCTATAAACGATTCGAAGTTATATGTATTGGGCGTAAGAACCATCAGTCGCCTGATGGAAAAAAGCGTGCAAAAACTCAAAAAACTCGCTAGAAAACATGAATCTCCTGATCCTCACAAGCTTCTTCGTTATCACGACCCTCAAGACCCCTGTAGATATCAAGAGTTTGATGCCTACTCCGAAGCAGAAGCTCGTGAAATAGCCTGGTTAATACAGGCAAAAGAAACCAACCATAATAGAATTAAAGAAGCATCAATTCTCAAGAGAATATATCAGAATGAAAATCGCAGACTGGTGCCCGATTTGCAAGAAAGAACAGACAGATGCGACTCTTCCAGCATTCAACGAGCTCCAAAAATCCAACGTCGTAGGATTCAGAGTCCACTACAACGACGGCAAAGCAGCTGCGGAAGAAATTGAATTGGCAAAAAAATATGGGATCACCTACCAGCATACTAAAATAATTCTCAAAGACGGAAAACAGGTTTCAAAAGACCTCAACAGCTGGAACAAAGAAAAATATCTCGCAGAGTTCAGCCAATACTAATTAACCAATCACTTCCCTTAAGAGTCAAATTTACGCTTAATAAATTTCAGAGCAATATAATGTATATACAGAAATTTCCAGAAGTATAGATATGATGCACTACTCACCATAAAAATGAAACGAGGAAAAATATTTCTCCATAGTGTTGCCTTTGTCCTTGGCTTCAGCATCATTTTTTCATTCGTCGGTGTCCTTCTCCAAGGAATCCTCTCTCACAGTTCTTACACCATTCAAAAATGGTTAGGATATTTGGGAGGAATTATTATTATCTTCTTTGGTATCTACCTCCTAGGTCTCCTCAAAATTCCTTTTCTCGAGAGAGAGCATAAATTCAAAGTAAAAAGAAAATTTTCCTTCGCATATCTTACAAGCTTCATCTTCGGAGCTGCCTTTGCAGTAGGCTGGACGCCTTGCGTCGGCGCAGTTCTCGGAGGAATACTCACCTTGGCAATCACTCAACCAGGAAACGCCTTCAGCCTTCTTTTAGCATACTCTTTCGGTTTAGGAATACCATTCCTCATCGTAGGCCTCTTTACAGAGAGCGCGAGTAAATTAATAGGAAAAATAGGAAGTAAAATAAAATATTTCAATTACTTTTTTGGAGTTGTTTTGATAGTCCTCGGAATCTTAATTTTCACCAATCAATTGAGCAGAATCGCTAGCTTTCCATTCTTAGTAGATCTTTTCTCAGGCGAAAGTTTTAGTTTTAGCAAGATAGGTATCACCATAGCCTTCCTTGGGGGACTTGCTTCCTTCCTTAGCCCTTGTGTACTCCCACTCATTCCTGCATTTCTCTCCTACCTCGCAGTTACCAGTGTGAAAGAAAGCACGTAACAATAAGAAGAAGGAAGAAGAAAAATGAAAATAAATTCTAGACAGATTACGCTTATCGTAGTAATTTCCGTCATCATCATCGCTATTCTCATCCTGCAAATGCAAAAATCCTCTCAAACAAGCAAACAGGGCGATAACAAACTTATCATTTTAGAAAAATCAGCTCGTGTCGCAGCAAAACAAGCCAAATATCAACAAGCATCTGAACTGCAAGGCGTCACAAGCTACTTAAATCTTCCAAAAGATCAATCAACAATATCTCTCCAGGAAAACATCGGTAAAAAAGTAATCCTCATAGACTTTTGGACCTACACCTGCATTAACTGTCAAAGAACTCTGCCTTATCTCAAAGAATGGTGGAGCAAGTATAAAGATCAAGGCCTTCTTATCATCGGAGTGCATAGCCCAGAATTCGAATTTGAAAAGAAAAAAGAAAATGTTGAACATGCACTCCAGCAATTCAATATTACTTATCCCGTTGTCCAAGACAACAGTTTTGCAACATGGAATGCTTACAACAATCGATACTGGCCTGCAAAATATCTCATCGATATTGATGGATTCATTGTCTATAGCCATTTTGGTGAAGGCGCTTATGAAGAAACAGAAAAAAAGATCCAGGAACTCATCGAAGAAAGGGCACAAGTCCTCAAAGAAAAAGTAGAAATGAACTTCACCACTGTCCAACCCGATAGAGAATCAACGGATTTTGAGAAAATAGGCACTCCTGAGATCTACTTTCGGCTCAACCGGCTACTTCCAATCTATCACCAGAGAAAATATCAAAAACGGTTTCGCCATTGCGCTCAATAATATACACTCTCTTAAGAAACAATCACCTATCTTATTCAAAAAGCAAGCTGAACTCACGATCCAAAGAGAAGAAGCAATTATGAGCATTGACAATAACCCCAAAGCTCTCGTTGTAAAAGCAAAAGAAACTTTAAGAATTTATCCGCAGGGAAAAACAAGTATCATTTCTGTTCATCCCTAGAAAATCATAAAAATTTGCAAAATCTCCGACTCTGCTATAAACCTCAGAATTCCTTCTTGGAATTCTGACGGTGCTCAAAAACCATTGGTTTTTGACATGGCGAAGTCTGTCCGGAGATTTTTCCCGCAGCAAATTTTTAAGCCTTCAGAAATGCAAGAAGCATTTCTGAACGCTCTCAAAGTCTGATGACTTTGAAGTCACAAAAAGCCTCCATTCATCTCCATTTTCAACCTCAGAATTCCAAGAAGGAATTCTGATGGTGCTCAAGAATTAGTCTGTAATTCTTGACAAAATGGAGTCTTCTGGCTTTTTCTGATAATTCCTGCAATAGCTAAAAACACGCTCTTTTTCATCCTTCAAAGAAGGAAATGAATTATAAAAATCTATTTTCGAGCATTTTTCATTAAAATATTGTTAATTTATAGCGTATAAATTATACCTCGAAAATGATGAAGGCAAAATTTAACTTGTCTTTACCCAATCTTCTGGATTGTTTTCCGGACTATTTGAAGGAAAGGAGCAATATTCGCCACTGCAGGGACATGGTTCAATATCTCTTGCAGATTTAGGAATGATAAAATCTTCTAATTCTATTCCTTTATTTTTATACTGATCAGCTACCTCTGAACTCATATGTAAAAATGGCGATTCAAGAGTGTTTGGACCTATTCTTCCTAATTTTTTTAGTGTAATATCAAAGTTCGGAGAATTATCTAAATTAGCGTGGCCAATATACTGCCCTGCTGTAACTTTTGTGCCTTTTTCAATTGAGTCTAAAAGATCGACATGGAAAAATACAAACACCCATCCATTTGCAGATTTGCCAGACAGCCAGATTTGTTTTCCGCGCTGTTTCCCTTCAAAACTTGCAAAATCCTCAAGAATCTCTTCAATCTTGCCGTCAAAGGGGGCATAAACTTTTACCTTATCGTTAGTTCCCATAACTGAACCTACGCCATTAAGGTAGTGCTTCATAGATCGTTGTATCTCAATCTCTTTTTCAGCATTGTAGCCACTATAGTCATGCCCGACACAGCTTCTGAATTTAGAAATCGCAGATATCTGGCTTAAATCAAAGGGATGTGCGACAATGAATTTGCTATCAAAAACCAGTGCATTCTCCTCCGCATACTGAGAATTATCAGAAGATGATTTTCCTGCTTCTTCAATCTTATTTGTATTATTATCAATATTATCGGCATAAGAAGGCGAGTAGCCATCATTTTTATAATTAAAAGCCAGTATGCCAATTACAACAATCACTAAAACAGCAATAATAATTAAACTCCTTTTCACCTTACTTCTCCACAATACTCTCCACCAAACATCCGGGAGCAACCCACTTCTCCTGTTGATAAACATCCTTTCCAATAAACTCTTTCCAATCACTTGCAACTTTTTTCAACTTCCCCCCATATAAAGATTTCAAAGATTCATCTAAGAAATTAAATGGACAATGTTTAATAATTTGTGGTCCACCTGTCCATACAGCAAGCTCAACCATTGCAATTTCATAATTAAAGGTTTTACGAGGAGCAGCATCACCCAGAACATCTCCCACCTTAACTATCTGACCGTCTTTAACTACAAGATTAACAAGATGCTCAAAACTTACAATAAATTGCGATCCATCTTGCATGATATTTACCCCCCAATCTTGCGTATGATTAAAAAATCTAACTTGTATTTTTCCTCCAACAGGAGCGCGCACTTTGGTTTTCAAAGGCACATAAAACCAATATTCTATAGAGCCTATATCATTCATTCGATATTTATCTTTGCTCCCAAAATCAAGAAATACTTTTTCATTAGCAACTCTTCCGTCATCAAAAAGAAGCTTCTTTGTAAAAATAAGGTCTCCCGCAAGATTCGTTTGCTTATTCCATAAATCAATGTTCACTCCAAAACCCTGCAAAACAGGAAAAGGCTTCTCTTTTTGGGCAGTAGAATTATTTTGAGAAAAATTTGAAGAATCTTGTGAAACATTTGAAGTATCTTCTATAACCATTTTTTCCTCATCAAGATTCTTGCCATTCTGAACAAGACTCTCTTCGCCATCTTCAGTGCTAATATTCTTCCCAACATTCCTCCCTTCAAAAACCTCTCTAACAGTCCCGATTATGCCGATAAGAACAAGAATCCCTACTCCAATCAAAATAATCACTCTTTTTTTCATAAATGACATAGCAAACGCAATTATTTAAAAGTATGGACACGCCTAGAAAACCTTTTATACCTAAAGATACTTCCCCCATTACAAAAGCAGGTAATTCAAAAAATGCTCTCCTACAACATGTACATTAATGGCAAGCACGTCCCAGCAATTTCTAAGAAATACTGTCCTATCATCAACCCTGCTACCGAAAAAGTCATCGCCCACGTTCCCTTAGGAGATGAGCGCGACGTCGAAAAAGCAGTCCAAGCCGCGCGCAAGGCATTCCAATCCTGGAAAAATACCACTCCAGCAGAAAGAGCAAATTATCTCCTCAAGTTAGCAGATCTTCTCGAAAAAGATATTAAGAATTTCGCAAAACTCGAAAGCGATAATGTTGGAAAAACCATAAAATACGCCAGAGACTCAGACATGCCCTTTATCATTGACAACCTCAGATTTTTCGCAGGTCTTGCCAGAAGCGCAGAAGGTGAATCAGCAGGAGAATTCGCCTCGTTCATTGACAAGAAAAAAGAAAAGCCCTTGGGAACTTCGCAATTAAGAAGAGAGCCTCTCGGAGTCATTGGAGCAATCATCCCATGGAACTATCCCCTTTATATTGCAATGTGGAAAATTGCTCCAGCCCTAGCAGCAGGAAATACTCTTGTGATAAAACCAGCTTCTTTAACTCCCTTAACACTCATCAGATTTGCAATGCTTTGCGATAAAGCAGGGCTTCCACCAGGAGTTATTAACATAGTCACAGGCCCTGGAGAAAAAGTTGGCACTGCAATCGCATCACATCCCGATATTGACATGGTAGCCATGACTGGTGATACTTCAACTGGCAAGAAAATCATGCAACTCGCCTCGGAAAATGTAAAAAAAGTTCATCTTGAGTTAGGAGGAAAAGCCCCACTCATAGTTTTAGAAGATGCAAACCTCGACGCAGCTGCACGCGGCGCAATCGCAGGTGCATTCTGGAATACAGGCCAAGATTGCACAGCAGTCACGCGAGTTTATATTTCAAATAAACATTTCAAAAAATTCAAAGATCTCTGCCTAAGAGAAACAAAAAAAATCCGCATCGGAGACCCGAGTAAAGAAGAAACAGATATGGGCCCACTTATATCAGCAAAGCAGCGAGAAAGAGTTGAAAATTACATCCAACTCGCAAAAAAGCAAAAGGCAAAGATCCTCTTCGGCGGAAAACACCCAAAACTCAGTAAGGAAATGGAAAAAGGATATTTCTTAGAGCCAACAATTCTCACCGGAGTCAAACATCATTCCAAAATCTGCCAGGAAGAAATCTTCGGTCCTGTATTAATGTTATTTCCTTACAATAAAAAAGAAGAAGCAATCAAGCTAGCAAATGATGTCATCTACGGCCTCGCCGCGTCTGTTTGGGGTAAAGACATCACACAATGCATGAAAGTCGCACAACAACTAGATTTCGGCACTGTCTGGATCAACGAGCATGGCGTCCTCCTCAGCGAAATGCCTCATGGAGGTTTTAAGCAATCCGGCTTCGGAAAAGACCTCTCTATCCATTCTTTCCATGACTACACCCGCCTCAAGCACATTTACATCGACGAAACAGGCCTCGCTAGGAAGCCCTGGCATGGGATAGTGTATGGAAAAGAATAGTAATACACTTCATGTCAAAAACTCAGGGTTAAAACCCTGAGCGTGTTCGAGTTTTTGATCATGTCAGAATCGTAAGATTCTGACCACTTTCAGAAACATAAAGTTTCTGAAGCTATCAAAAATGCTTTTTCTTACTGCGGGTTAAAACCACACAGGGTGCGAAAAATGCATTTTTGAAGTCTCAAAAAATCATAAAAATTTGCAAAATCTCCGACTTCGCCATAAACCTCAGAACTTCAAAATTCCTTGAATTTTGAGAGCTATCAGAAATTCTTGAAGGATTTCTGAAGTTCCAAGAAGGAATTCTGATGGTGCTCAAAAACCAAGGGTTTTTGACAAAGCGGAGTCTTCTGGTTTTTCCTGATAATACGCTTTAAGGAAAAAGAAATGTAGAAAAATCTTATCCTACAAATTTTACAGTACAAAAACTTTCTGGAGAAAAATATCTCCAATCTTTTGCCTGAATCACAAAATCGATGGGCCACCGTGCCTTAAAACCTCAGAAACCTTTGGTTTCTGAGAGGCGCGGTTTATCACAGGCCCTCGATTTTGGGGAATTCAGAACTAAAAGTTCTGACATAAAAAAATCAACCTTAAAGAATTAGATCGTCACATTATAATAACCAGTCACTGATCGCTTAAAGGAGGTTGCATTCAGATTAGTTGCACTAACATTGAACGCATAAACCCTTGGACTCGCATTCAAATCAGATGTTAATGAAAAGATTGTCGTAGCTGACCATCCCGGGCTAATCACAAGCGGATTCTGTGCAAAAATTCCAGTCCAATTTCCAGGAATAATTGAGCCTAAATCAAATGTAGAAATGCCGCATGGAGCATTATCATTATTCGTGACATTCACAGTATACAAAAGAGTTGTATTTGCTGTCCCGCTCTGGATTTGAGGAATAAGATTCACGCTAGGATTAGTCCGCGCGCATGCTTCGTTAACCGTAACAAGAACATACCCTGTTGAAGAGTCTCCATCAATATCAGTGACTTTAAAAGATATGTTATAAGTTCCAGAACCTACAAACGTATGCTGTGGATTTTGTTGAGTGGAGTTTGTTCCGTCTTTAAAGTTCCAGAAATAAGTAAATGGAGAATTGCCTCCTGTAAAGTCACCTGTAAAATTCACAATAAGGGGAGCTGTTCCAGATGATGGATTTGCAGAAGGATTTGCAGCAGGTTGCGAATCTGCATCAACTACAATAACTACTGCGCTTATTGAACTATCTCCATCAAAGTCTGTAACTGTGCAAGAGGCATTAAACGTTCCAGTATTATAAGTATGTTGCGGATTTTGTTGAGTGGAGTTTGTTCCGTCTTTAAAGTTCCAGAAATAAGAAAGAGGAGCATCTCCACCAGAAGCTGAACAATTGAACTGAACAGTCAGAGGCTCAATGCCTGATGTTGGATTTGCAGAAGAAGTTGCAACTGGTTGTGAGTCAGTAATTGTAAGATTATAAGTTGCAGGTCTTGTTGTACCATATCCTGTTCCTATAATCGTGATAAGATAATTTCCTGCAGGCGTCAACCCTGATGTTGAAATAGTCAAAGTAGAACTATAAGTTGGATTCCCAGAACTCGGATTAAAAGTGCAGGTTGCTCCAGAAGGGCAGCCAATTTGAGAAAGATTCACTTTTTCAGATACTCCGCCAAGCAAGGTTACTGTAACAGTAGTATTAACACTTCTTGCCTGCACAACACTTCCTGACTGAGGAGAAGCTGAAACAGAAAAATCATTCACAGTAATAAGAACATTACCCGTCGAGCTGTCGCCATCAAAATCAGTTACAGTAAATGAAACATTGTATACTCTTGGAGTTGTAAACGTATGTTGTGGATTTTGTTGAGTGGAGTTTGTTCCGTCTTTAAAGTCCCACAAGTAGGAAAGAGGAGCATCTCCACCAACGACCAATCCTGTAAAATTAACACTTAAGGGAGCGACACCAAATGTTGGATTTGCAGAAGGATTTGCAGTAGGCTGTGAATCTGTAACAATAAAGGTATAGGTAGTATTTCGTGTCTTTCCATCACCACTTCCAATAAGAGTAATAGGATAAGTTCCTACAGGCGTAGTTATACCCGCAGTTGCGGTAAATGTTGAAGTATAGGAAGGATTTCCCGAACTCGGATTAAAAGTGCAGGTTGCTCCAGAAGGGCAGCCAATTTGAGAAAGATTCACTTGCTGAGATACCCCTGCTAAAAGAGTAATGCTCACATTGGTATTTGCAGACCTTCCCTGAGCAGCACTTCCTGAACTAGGAGAAGCTGAAACAGAAAAGTCAAAAGGAGTATAGGTAACATTAACCGGTACCCAATCAAGCCTGCAAGTAGGGTTGCTTCCCCCGCCTTGTTTAAAGCAAGTAGCATTAACTTTAAAATTCCCGTTATTAAGTTTAGTTGGTGTCCATGCAAGATCTCCGGTGACATCAATGATGAAAGTCTGTTCTGCAGTATTTCCTCCAACCACATGCGCTTGCCCCCATGTCGTGCCCCCATCTCCAGAGACTCTTATAGCAATCTTTCCAGAAGTTTTACTTGCAGAAAAATCAGCCCTTACAATCACGCTATTAATTTGTGAACTACCTGGAATCGAGAAATTATATCCGTTCCAATTCCCCGATTTGTTCGCACTTGCCGAAACACCTGCAGTCGCTACATTAACATTATTTGCAAAAGCATTTGCGCAAGTAGTCCATTGACCTATGCAAGAAGAGGGTGAATTAAACGTATTTACAGCTGTAACTAAAGAAGCCAAAAAAATAAAACAGAGCGCAAAAGAAAAGACAGAAAAAATTGCCCGAGTAGCGTGTGATGCCATTTTAACCTTTTTATAACCTTCCTTACACCCTAAGGGGTATTTAAACTTTCTGGCGAATTTTTACTTCTTGTTGAGTAACAATGAATTATTCCTTCTTTCTTCAACTTTTCTCAGATATTCCTGCATTGCTTTTGGGCTGTAAGGAAGGTCTTTTTCCTTGAGAAATGATTCAAATTTGTCCTGCGTATAGGTGTCTGAATGATTCCTGTCAAATATGGTCGTCCTGTATTCTGCAAAAACTGAGTCTTCTTCAATAACGAGGAGATGAAAAATGCTGGGGGGGATAATAAGTTCCTTCTTTGACTGGAGGGCGAATTCTGCAGTTTCTTTGCCGTCGAAAGCCATGAAATGCATTTTTCCTGCGAGAGGAAGGAATCTCTCTGGATTTTTTGAAGGGTCATCACCTTTATGAAAATGCGCACCACAAGGGTCTCCTTTGTTGCGATAGTAAAAAGTGACCTGCATTCCTGAAAGCTGGTTGCACCATGCGAATCCTTCAGGTTTTTCTGAGATCATTTCAAGATCTTGCATGGCGGTTCTTTGAGGAAGAGGACGATTTTCCCGCAAGGGCGCATGTTCGCAGTATTCGAGAAGAATAGAGTCTTTCTCGGCATAGAAATCATATCTTTCGGAGTCCATCGTGATCTCTGTTTCTTCTTCCAAATGGTATGGGGTGAGATACTGAATTTCAAGGCGCATTCTTCCTTTAACTAGAAAAAAATGTTTTTTTTCTGAAGATCTTCCTGAATCCACAGGCTGCTTGTGGCTCTCGCCTTTTTTAAAATACTGCGCTTTTGCTTCTAATCCACGTTCTCCACGACACCATTCGTAGACTCTTCCCCTGCCGTCATTATTGACGTGATGGTTCTTCCTGAATGTGACTGGGGTCATTTTTTCCTTATTTTCAAGAGTGATTTCAGCGCATAGTAACTCCCTCCAAAGACGAGGATTCCGGGTAGTAGCGATATTCCTATAGCTGGCACAAGGAATGTGGTCCCTATGGCTCCTAATGTTCCAAATCCTACTGCCTCTAAGATTCCTGCAGCATCTGCAGCTTTGTTTTCTATATCTTTCTCCAATGCGTCGAGCTGCATGACCAGTTTTCCATTCTTGAAGAGTTTTACTTTTCTTTCTTCTTCTGAGGCGAGAATTGCAATGCCTTTTTTTGAGGCAGTGTATGCTGCTGCATGTCTTGTTCCATAATTTGCAAATGCTTTTGTATTTTTAATGAGAGAGCCGTAAGCAATTAGGATTCCTTTTTCTGTTACAATGCACGCTCCATCAATTTTGGCGAGGCCTTCTACAAGCTTGACATTATCAAAAATACTGATACCTGTGATTTTCTGCTCGACGAGGGTTTCATATTCTGGCATGCCTAACACAAAGAGGCAGCCCTCTCCTTTTTTTGCGATCCTCAATGCTATTTCAATCAGTTTTTTCTCGGCAAGTTTTCTTTGCTGTATTGTCTTTTGCTTAAGAATTGCAGTGTTCATTTTTCAGAGCTAAGAAAAATCAGAGATGATTTAAAAATGTTTGTTATTTCAAGAAGAGTGCTAAAATAATACTGATTTCTATAATGATAGAAAGGATGAGGAATATGAATGGCAGAGTGTAAGATGTTTTTTTGACAGGCTCTTGTTTTGCATTCAATTTTTTTTGGCTCAGATCATCGATATGCAGGGCTGCTGGCAGGCATGCGCGGGTCATTTCAGGGACTTCTCCTCGCTCACAGAATTGACTCTCTTGCTGGCAGAGGCGATATTGCTTTTCTGTGGTGTCGCAGGTGGTCCAATCTGTGCATTTCCATAGGGGAACGCATTCTGCTATTCTAACTTTGCCTCCGCCACCTCCTCCTGCTGGTGGTTTGGTGTCGTTTTTATTTACTGTAAATATTATCTCACTTATTCCCTGATTGCCCAGAGTATCTTCTGCGAATGCTTTGATAGCGAAATTTCCGTTACTGAATATTTTGAAGAAAGGTTCTGTGTATGAGACTTTTTGGCCATCATTGATCGTGAAGAATATTTTCTTAAGGTTTTCATCAGTTGCGCTGATATTGATAAGGATTCTAGTGTCGATATAGGTTTTTGCTTTAGGACTGATGATTTCTACTTTAGGAAGGATACTGTCCACGAAAAACGTTACTTTTCTTGACTGGTTTCCTGCAAAGATTTCTATGATGTTGCTTCCTTGCTGTGCATTAAGGGTTGTCGGGCTGATGAAATTCACTTTTTCCGCTCCATTTAGAGAGTAGGAGAATGAAGTTTTTTTGTTTGTTTGAATGATGAGCGGGATTTTATTAATTTTATAGTTTTTATTTTCTGGAGAGGTGATAGAGAATATGAGCGGCTCTTCGGGAGGTTGAGGCGGTTGTTGAGTAGCATTTACAGTAAAGGCAACCTGATCTGTTCCTTTATTTCCAAGGACATCTTCGGCAAATGCTTTGAGGACGAACCTGCCATTATCGAACTTTTTGAAGACAGGAGCATTGTATGGTTCTTCAGGGCCGTCATTAACTGTGAAGAAAATTCTTTTGAGATTTGCATCTATGGTATTGATACTGATACCAATTGTTCCGTTGGCATAGGTTTTTGCTTCAGGACTGATGATTTCTACCTGAGGTGGAATGCTGTCGACAAAAAATGTTACTTTTTTCGACTGGTTTTCTGAACCTGCGAACACTTCCACTATGTTGCTTCCTTGCTGTGCATTGAGAGTTGCTGGATTTACGAGAAGAATTTGAGGACCTCCATTGAGAGAGTAGGTAAACCCCGGATTTCTATTTGCATCTACTATGAGTGGGATTTTGCTTACGATGTAGGTTTTGTTTTCTGGAGAGATAATAGTGAAGAAAAAAGATTCTGGAGGAATATCAGAGACTTTTTTTAGGATCTTGAATTCCATGGTTCTTTCTGTTGGGAGATTTTGAAGCCCATTGCATTTCAAGTCATTGCTTATGATCTTGAGTTTGGCTGTGTAATTTCCCTCGGGAAATTTTTCAGTAAATTGCTCTGGGATGAACACTGTCGGGTCTTGTCCTGCGGGGAGAGTTGTCTGGGAAGATTTGAAAAGATCTCCTTCTTTGAAGAATGAAAGAGCAATGTCGCTTTTGATCGGGAAGAGTTTTGCTTCAACGTCTGCGAAATTACTGATTCTTTGGTAAGAGAAAACTACAGTTTCATCTTCTCGAGGGAAGGCTTTGTCCCGCTCAAACGACTTGATTAAGGAATAGCAGATATTTCTCGGCTTGGCTTCCAGGACTTCCATGGTTCCTGTTGAAGCTTGTTTTTCTGAAGAGGAGCATTTTGCGTCGGTAACATCAGAAAAGACCTTGATAGTATACGCCCCTTTCTTTTGCGGGATCCATTTAAAGCTTACAAATGTTGAGCCTGAAAAATTAATTATCATGTCCTGGATTTCAGTGTGAACAATAGCCCTATCTGAATCAAGGACTTCCAGGGTGACTCTGGTTTTTACTGCGTAATATTCGTCTTTAAGTTCAGGAGGGATATATGCAAGAGGCCCGAAATTTTGGATAGCGGCATGGGTTTTTGCGTCAATCGCAACGGTCATATTGATAACAGCGGGGATGAACTCCTCTGCTTCATTGACGATAACAAGGTTTGAGATTGGGGCAGAGCATCCTTCTTTTTTTGAGAGATAGATTTTTTTTGCTATTCGGTCTGTTCCTGCAAGTGTTACATTTGCTTCCCATGTAATATAGCCTGGCTTGAAGAAGTATGTTCCATAGCCTTGAGGGGACTCAAGAGTTGTTGGATAGGTAACTTTTATTGTGTTTCCTGCAGATGCACTTTCAAACAATTTTTCTGAAACTGTCGCACAATTTTCTGAACTACAAACAAAGGTTATTTGGTGGTAGTTATTTACTGGCTCTATTGTTTTTGTGAGTGCTCCGTTGCTATCGATTTTTCCGAGAAAGCCTGAGAACGTGACTTCTACTTTCGCCGTTATTAAGGGAGTTAGCACGATTGCTAGAACAAGTACGGTGGCAAGAATTATTTCTTTATTTCTTATCATCTTCCGCCGGTATCTCCTCCGATGTCGCCTGTAAATCCCTTACCGCCACCGCTGTTTCCTCCTTTCCAGAGAGGATAGAGCGCTGCTCCGATAGCTGCTGCATCTCTTGCTGGGTAGAGTACTGCACTATAGAGAAAAGGAATGGTTGCATGCAAACGATCTTCCTGAACCACAATTTCTCTTTTTTCCATAACGATTCTTGATCTGTCAAATCCATTAAGATAAGAGGGCTGAAGTTTGATTCCTTTTCCAGGAGCATGTCTTGGGGCATCAATGATGACGTAAGGAATTTCCGGCAGAAAATGTTCAGTCCCGTTAATGTTCCACCAATGTTGGATCACGGGAAAAGCATATCCTGCCCTTAATAAAGTGTCGTCTTTCAGAATGCACTCATTCTTTGCAAGCACTGATTTCTCCTGTTCATTCAATCCCATAATTGCTTTTTTAAGCAAATATCCTCCTTCGGACCATGTTCTTGGGATGAATGGCTCACTTTTTGAGGAAAAAAGGCTCATTAAAGTCCGGTACGTATCTCCGACAGGCGTGCTCCAAGCAACATCAATTCCATAGGCAAGACCGTCATGCTTTGGGGAGACAATTCCCTGCTCTTCTTCATCTGCAAATATCTCGCTTCTTGATTTTGAGGAAAAAGGATGTGTTAAAGGAACTACAAGACCGTTAACTCCATGGAAGACTGTGCCCCAGATGCCTTCAATTGTTGGAAATGGGCTTGGCAATCCGCTTCCGACCTGCTTTAAGGAATCATAGGCGAGGTTCCATTGCCCTAGCATTGTTGCAGGCATCACATCGTCGAGATAGTTGCGATGTTCTGCAGCGGCCTTGACCAAGAGAGGAGTTTCTTTTCCCTCTTTGAGATCGTTCATATAAGTTACTTGTGCTATCTGGCATCCTGAGAAAAATGCAGAGCCTGCGATCAGTGCATACGCTAGAGGTTTCTTGACGGCACTTTTGATTATTTCTCCTAAACTTCTACTAGAATTGTTCATGAACTCTTTAAAAGAAAGTGCTTTAAAAGCATTGCTTGTTTTGGATATATATGTTGGAGAAGAGCAGCTTGATTGCCTATATCTTTTCTTGATGCTTATTCATCGTCGAGTTCTTCTTCCACGTCTTCTTCAATAATCAGATTCTGCAGGCTTGCAGTGACGTCGTCGAGCTTGTTTGAGATTTCTTCCAAACGAGCATCTAAGATATCTGCTATCTTGTTCAGTGATTTAACCATTTCGCTGTTGTCCATCTTTGAGGCATGAGAGGGCTATTTAAAAAGATTGTGTTTTTTGCATCACTCACCTTCAAGGAAACTATCTTATTACAAGTGCAAGCACGAAAACTGCGGGCTCATCAGAAATACTCCTTGCATTTCTGAGTGCGATCAAAAACCCCGGATTTTTGACGTCATCCCGCAGATGAAGTGCGTCCTGTTCAGTTTTAGGGGTAAATGCACAGGAAACCTCTCTCGAAACTTTACTTCTTTTTTGCTCATTTTTGTGAAGTAAAGTTTCTCGCCTTTAGGGTGAGGAGGACGTCATGATCTTTGATTAGACGCAAGTCTTATTACTCTTTTCTCTGGAGCTGCTGGATCTTTTCTGATCTTGCTTCTTTGGTTTTATTACTCAAGCCCGGCTTTCTTTTTTGGAGCCAAGTTTACCTATTTGTTTTCTCAGAAGTTCGGGAGTTTGAGAAGTTAGCGGTTGATTCTTTTATGATCCCCGTTATTCGAACGTGCAAGATCTTGCATGAATTTTTCTCCTAGAGGAGATGGATCAACAACGCCTATGCAATTAATTTTCACTTTCTTGTAATTCTTTCCAGTTATCAAAAAAAGCCAGAAGACTCCATTTTTGAAAATGGAGATGAATGGAAGCTTTTTGTGAGCTTAAAAATTTGCTGTGGAAAAAATCTCCGAACAGACTTCGCTATTTATAGCGGAGTCGGAGATTTTGCGAATTTTTATGATTTGTTATAATTTACCGTTGCTAATTCAATTCTATCGTCATATATAAATCTTGTCTCAATCGAGTTCGATGCCCTAAATTCCAGTAAATGCAAAGGCATAAAAACTTTAGATAATTTATCAAAATTATGCTTTTAGTAATGAACAAAGGAATTTTAATCGGGGGAGTAATTGGAATTATAATAGGTTTTTTTATAAATCTTTTTTCTATTCTTTCGATGGTTAATTTTGCCTTATCTTCTATTGACATTTTTCTATTAATAGTAAGCGCATTATTGCGTCCGATTCTTTTAGGTATTGGTGGAGGAGTCATTGGTCATACTTTTTATAAATTGATAAAAATGCCTAAATCTTTAACATTAGATGCTCAAGATGAAAAAAAGTAAGCCTGTTATTATATCATTGTTAATAACACTTTTTGTTATATCTTTTGGAATACTCCTTAGCTTATTAATTCCAAATGATGGAGAAGTAGGAGTCACCTATTTGATAATGGTTTTTCTCATCTTCTTTGCTGTTCTGATCTTAATTATTGTGGCTTCAGGATTTTTTATCTGGTTTGTCTTATTTGTAGCCAAATTGGTGATGGGGAAAGAGGAATGGGAGAAAAAGAAGTGGGCAAGCTCAGCCGAAACCTTGCTCTCCTTAAAAAGTCATAATTAATGTTTTTCCCATGTTGAAGAATCTCCAAAAATGGTTAACGAGGTACAACGCTCACACCGAGCCATTTACCTTCTTGGCATATTTGAGAGACTCCAAAATTGAGTCCCACTGAAATGGTCAAAAAGGTTATACGCCCCAACCGGGAATCGAACCCGGATCTCATCCGTACTGTCGCATTTGTTGACAGGGATGTGTACTAGCCGCTATACGATTGAGGCGCGATAAGAACCTACGGTTCTTGACGCATTCATCTCCCTTACTCTTCTTATTAGGGGGGTGTGGAAGAAACCTACGGTTTCTTACGCATCAACTTCCCTTTTTTAACTTTATAAAATTAACTCTTTGCATTATAAAGTATATGCCTTGGAAATTAAGAATGGAGATTGTTCGTTAACTCTTCCCGTGAGTTTTCGTACTTGCACGCTTTACTGTTGTCCAAATATTTCTTTCATCTCTTTCAAGGAGGGTGGCGATTTCACTGTATCGGCACTGCATTTTTCTAAGGTAAAGGACGACAGATTCAAAGATGCTGAGATTTTCTTTGTTCAGCTCTTCTATGGGGATGTAGATTTCTCTGGCTTCAGACCTTGGTTTTATGGTTTCTGCTTTTTTTAACGCTTGATGGTAGCTTGCCCAAATTGTTCTTTCGTCTCTTTTGATGAGAACAGCAATTTCATGATATCTGATCTGGACCGTGTCTTTGAGATATTTACAAAGGGCTTCGAGCATTCCTAGATCTTTGGAGAAGATCGTTACAGGGATGAGAATATTTTTTTTATTCCTTAAATTTTTGTAATTGATAATCTCTTTGAGAGAGAGATGACTATTTTGACTTGCCTTTTCAAAAGCTTCGAGGTGCTTATTGATTTCTTCTAATGCTTGGTCTTTTCCTAAATGTCGTCTTTCATCCTCTCCTAAATGTTGCTCTTGATCTCTTTTTTTTCTTTTTTTCCTTGGGATAAGAGATACGAGAAGAATTCTGACAGCCCATGGGTAGCTTCCAGGGGCAGCGGTTGAGTAGTCTTGGGCAATGACTGAAGGAACTTGCGCAAGGCAAAAGAAAATTCCTTTTGTTGAATCAGGGCCTCTTAGAAGACTGCCTCCTGCTACAGCAAATTCTGTAGCGTTTGCTAAGAATGTTCCTGCACATTCATCTCCAGAGATTGATGAAATTGAGAAGAAGGCTGCGGCGATGTTATCTTCCTGCGTTGTTACGCCAAAAAGATCATAAGCTGTAATAGCTACGGGACCTTCATAGTTTCCTAAATTTTTTATGATGAGAGGATCATTCGATGCAGGAATATTCAATGCCTCGGGATCAAATGGCGGGAAGGTGAGACCTGATGGAGGTGAAATCAAGGAAATTGAATTAAGCACATTGACATTAAATGTTGCGTTTTTTTCAACTGAGAATTGAGAGTCGTTGATTCTTATGGTGATGTTCCATTCTCCTGCAGCGTTGAAAAATGACATGGTTACATTGCAGGTGATGTTTGCTGTGAATTCATTGATTGTTGTCTTGATGCAAGAACTTGGAATTGAGGATCGTGTTGGCTCTCCTATTTTTGAGAAGGCCATTATTGCAGTTGATTCGTTAAAATCTTCTGCTCCGTTTGGATCTGTTACATTGAAGGTGACTGAAATGTTTCTTGTGCTGTTCTCAAAAAGGTCTATATTGGGGAGAGCGGGAGTTTGTAATGCAACTTCTGGAGGGAGGTTTTCACAGTATCCTGTCCAATTATTGCCGTTGATTTTCAAAGTTTTTACAATAACTCTTCCTGACATATTTGTGTATGCAAAGAGAAAGGTATTGTCGCAGATTGATGTTCTTGAAGGGGCATCTTTTCCGTAGACATCAAAGAGAAAGCTTGTTGTGTTCTCATCATTTGCGAGCTCGAAAGGCCCGTATTTGAGTGTGCCTGAAGCATTGTAGACTGCTGCTTGAATATTATTTGCATTTCTGTCGTTCCATGCAACGATAAACCCGTCAAATGCTTCTGTGCTGTTTCTAACTGTGGCCATTGCTATGCGCGATGAAGTTCCTGCGTTTGCGTCGATGACTGTTGGAGTTAGGAGAATGTTATTATTTTTATCTCTAACTGCGATCTGGATATTGCTGAGGGAAGAGTCAAACCAGCCCATAGCGAAATAGGTTTGGTTCATGCTGGTGATTGCAACCTGCCCTGTTTCTCCGACGTTCGTGTCAATGTCTGTAGGAGCAATTATTGCTGTGCTTCCTTGATTTCTTATTGAGAATGTTGCATCATTGGTGGCATCATCAAACCAGATCATAGCGAATCGTGTGGTATTTATGGCTGTGCAGGAAATGAGGTTTTGGAGAGGCAATGTTGCTCCTACTATTCCGTCAATTGTTGTTTCTGTGCCTGTTCCTAATGTTGCATGCAGGACTGTTCTTACGTCAGCATCATCTTCCTGCTGATCGACGTAACAGATTTGAGACCGATCATTCATTTCAATTACCTGAACATCTGCTGCAGTTGTTCCTGCATTGACTTCTGCATCTGTTGCCGGGACGATATTTGTTCCGTTTATTGCGTACCATGCATACGTCGTGTCTGTGTCAATTCCGTCGTACCATGCTACTACGAAGGCAGTGGAGTTGATTGCCGCGAGGCTTACTCTAGAGTTGCTGTTTACGGTGGTGTCCACGTCAATCGTGTCTGTGATGTTGGTTCCATTTGTGTCGTAGATTCTGAATGATACGTCTGCTTCAGCTTCGTCCACCCATGCAATAACAAATGTCTTATTATTAAGTGCGGTTAATGCAATATCGAGCGATGGCTGAACATCTGTAATGACTGTTGGGTCAATAATATGGTTGATTTCAAGAAATGCAGAAGGATCATCATTGAGATTTTTTATTTTAAGGTCAAAGGTGTCCTGGCTGCCTTGCAGATTTGTTAAATAGATTTTGTAATAGCTTTCTTCTTCGAAAGAGGGGAATTCTGCGATTTTTTCCCCGCTGTCTGCAGCGTATACTTCGATAGTGGTGTTGTGTCCTTGCGTGTTCCTCATGTAGAGCGTGATGTCATTTGATGCATTGAGCATTTCTTCGAAAGTGACTCTTACGTATTCATTGTGGTAAATAGGCTCTGACCATTCTTCATCAAGATATTTTACCTGTGACGTGATATCTGAGATAAAATTTTTTTGGGAGTCGAGATGCTCTGCTTTGCTGATTTCAATGATGACTTCAAAGGTTTGATTTGAGAGATGCGGGGTGTACCACTGGACTTTGTCGAAATACCCATCATTATTGACGTCTAACGGTTCAGACGGAATTTCTTCATGCTTTGGCGCGCCATTATCAGCGGTCCAGAAAACATGGATGCGTGTTTTGTCCTTTACTTTTTCTTCTATCGAGGCAAAAGTGAGAACCTGCTTGTACCCTATACTTTCTGGGCCAATGACCGTAATTTTCTTCTTCTTTTTGCTCATGGTTTCTTCGAGAGCATACGGGGCAGGTGTTTGATAGAGAATTTCATATTCTCCTGGTTGTTCAAGAGCGATTTGTTTTTTGTTTTTTTCTTCGTTCACTTTCACTTTCACTTCTTCTGCTGCTCTTCCTGTGGGTGTTAAATTTCTTAAGATTTTTCTAAAGAATGTCCTGATTTTTTGCACTAAACCTTGTTTTTCAGCGCTTATTTCCAATCCAATTAGGCCGGTGACAGAAGCAGATCCTTTTGTTTTCTTTATTGAGATTATTTCAGCTTCTTTAGGGAGATCTATCAGGCTTTCTCCTACGTTTTCTTTTTTTACTTTCTTTTTCCAGATAACGGGCTTTTCTATTTCTGGCTGCTCATGGGATTCTTCTATGAAATCGCCCTCTTGCGTTATGGTTATTTCCTGCAGGGGTTCTGGAGCATTATTAGTTTCATTTTTTACGGTGTTGGTGTTTTGCGGCGGTTCTGACGCATTACTGGTCTCATTTCCTAAGGGAGGATTTTGCAGTGTTTCTGAAATGTTGTTTGTTTGATTATTTGTTTCATTGAAAGTTTCGTTAGATACTGGGGCGAGATTACTTGCTGTTTCTTGTATTGTCAGTCCTGTGAATCCTGCTTGAAAGATGAAGGAAATGATTCCAAAAAGGAATACTGAGATAAAGAGGATCGTAAAGAATTTTCTCTGGCTTCTTGCAAGGAGATCGAGCTGCTGCTGATAGGAGAAGATGTGCTGGTCATACTCTTTAATGATTTCTTTAGGGTTTCTGCCAAAATTTCTGAGGAGCGTTTCATAGTATTGGTTGAGATCAATTTCTTTTCTCTGGTATCTTGCATCGATCTCTTTTACCTCCTTGATCAGACTTTTTTTCTTAGCCTCTAGCACTTTGATTCTTACCTGAATATTTCTCTTTTTCATAATACTTATTAAATATGTATTTTTACTTATTATATAATATAAAATACTTATTAAATATGTAATAGAGAGAAGGTATATAAATGCTTCTTTGAAGTTAAAGTAGAGTTACAAACTTAATGCATCTTTTTCTGAGAATTAGTTATTTGTGCGTAAGCAGTCTGCATCGGAGGTTGATGAGGAAAAAGGAGTTGAGAGGGATATTCTTTGCCTTTTGTGGGGAATCATTTCAATGTTTTACTTGACTTGGAGGGCTTTTTCTGGAAAGCTTTTGGATTGAGATGCTGAGTTGGCCTGTGATTATCACATTATATGGAATTTGAAAAAACAAACAATTTTAAATAATTGGCAATTTAAACTTAATGATATGGGCAGTTTCATTGAAATAAACGATACTTTGCAGATAACTACTAAGCAAGGCTTTCCAGAAGAATTAGAATATGGTAAACACAAAATAAAGCCATTTACGGCTGATGATTTTAAAGACAGGGTTTTTGAGTTCAAAGATAAACCAAAAATCAGGATATACCAATTACCTCCTGTTCGTAATTTCTTAGTTCAAAATATTGATGATAAATGGCTTTATTGGGGGCTTGTTCACATTATCGAAGTTCATCACGATAATATTAAACAAACAACTTCTGGAAAGTTCAAAATAGTCTATATTTATACTTCTGAAGAAATGAAACATGCTCATAAATTGATAGATGGAAATAAAGAAACTGACTTTCTTAATGTGGCGTAGTTTAAATTGCCAAGAAAATATTGTGGTTTTTTTCCAAACTCTGCGTTCTATTTCGTTCCGTTTGGGGACGCTGCGCTTTCGGGCTAAAGTCCTCTTCTTTATATGACTGGGATTATCAGGAAAATGGCTAGGCTCGCCATTTTCCCAAATTTCTTCCGCTACGCTCTAGAAACTTCTGATAATCCTAGTTTCAATTCAAGGCAATAGAATCGCTTTCAGTGAGTTATGCGCAAGAATGCAACAATGTTTATAAAGTGGATTAGTGAGAGTTGATAATGGAAAAGAGTGATGTTTGGACAGAGCGGTATCGGCCTGCGAAGTTTGATGAGATCGTAGGGCAGGAAGAAATCGTGAAACGAGTGGCGTCTTTGACGAACAGCATGAATATCCCTCACCTGCTTTTTGCAGGCCCTCCTGGAACAGGAAAGTCTTCTTTGGCATTGATTGTGGTTAAGGATCTTTTTGGCGATCAATGGAGAGATAACTACCTGGAATTGAATGCTTCAGATGAGCGAGGGATTGATGTAGTCCGGCAGAAAGTGAAGGATTTTGCAAGGACGAAAGCTATTGCTTCTGTGCCTTTTAAGGTTATTTTTTTAGATGAAGCTGATGCGCTTACAAGGGAAGCCCAGCAGGCGTTGAGGAGGACGATGGAAAATTTTACCAATACCTGCAGATTTATTCTTTCTGCAAATTATTCTTCGAAGATTATTGACCCGATCCAAAGTAGATGCGCTGTTTTTCGGTTTAAACTGCTCTCGAGAAAAGATGTTGATGAAATTGTAAAAAGAATTGCTGTGTCTGAGAAACTTGAAGTTCAAGATTCTGCCCTTGAGACTATTTATGCTGCGAGTGGCGGAGACTGCAGGAGAGTTATCAATTTGATCCAGAGCACGGTTGCTATTTCTCCAAGAATTACGAAGGAGCTTATTGATACGATTGTTTCTACAGCGAAGCCTGCGGATATTAGAATTGTTCTGGAATACGCGATTGCAGGAGATTTTATTCAGGCTCGGGAGAAACTGCTGGAGATTATGCTCAATGACGGGCTTTCCGGGCAGGACGTGATTAAGGGCATGCAGAAAGAAATCTGGAGCTTGAACATTGATCCTGTGATGAAGGTGGATCTTACTGCTAAAACAGGAGAGATTGAGTTTAGAATGACTGAAGGGAGCGATGAGTTTATTCAGCTTGAGGCTCTTTTAGCCCAGTTTATCCTTGCGGGAAGGGGGAAATAGGATGATTGAGAATTTAGAATTCTTAGATAATTTCCTTCAGGATTCTTGGAAGGAAGTAAACCATTATCATCTTAACCCTCTGCAAAGGAGCATTCTGTTACTCCATCATCTTTTGCCCTGGGTAAAACATCACTTCAAAAGTGGAGAGAAATATCAAGAATTAAGAAACAAACATTCAGAACTCGCACTGGTGCAGAGAGGAATGATGACGTATAATTTTGAAGGAAAGTTTTATATTCAGCTTAAAGATGACCTGCTGGTTATTCCTGTAAATTTGGCTCATTCTGTTGAAATTGGCACTGGAGAAGATTGCATCGTATATACGTATTATAAACAATGACGCTTCATTTTACTGAAAAATACCGGCCGCAACATTTTGCAGAGGTGAAAGGACATGATCTTCTTATTGAGAAGATTAAGAGGTTCTATAAGGCATTTGGAACTGAGAAGAGGGCATTGCTTCTCCATGGGCCTCCAGGGACAGGTAAAACAACACTCGCTTACGTTCTTGCAAAAGAGAATACATGCGAGATTGTTGAATTGAATGCATCTGATCTTAGGAATAGAGAGCAAATCGAGAAAATTTTGAAGGCTGCTTCTGAACAGAAGTCTCTTTTTCAGAAAAGTAAGATTATTCTTGTTGATGAAGTTGATGGAATCTCTACGACTGATAGAGGCGGCTTGCCTGAGCTCCTCTCCCTGATTGAGAAGAGCGCTTTTCCCATCGTGATTACTGCAAACGACATCTGGCAGCAGAAATTCAGCCTTTTGAGAAAGAAATGCGAGATGATCCCGCTGAAGGCTGTTGATTATAGGGCTGTTTACCATCTTTTGAAAGATATTGCACTGAAGGAAAAAATCTTTCTTGAAGATGCGACGCTGAAAGGCATTGCCATTCGTTCAAAAGGAGATTTTCGCGCGGCTTTGAATGATCTGCAGTCTGTGCAAGACACGGTTTCCTCCCTGGGGGAGCGGGACCAAAAAGAGGATATTTTTAATGTTCTTCGGAGAGTTTTCAAGGACGCTTTTACCGAGGAGATTCTTGAGCTTTATGAGAAAACAAATCTTACACTCGATGATCTTTTTCTCTGGCTTGAGGAGAATATCCCCTATGAATACGAGGGTGAAGAGCTGGCTAGGGCTTTTGAGATGCTTTCACTGGCTGATTTATTTCGAGGAAGAATTATGAGGAGGCAGCACTGGAGATTTATTTTGTACCAGAATATTTTTCTGAGCGCGGGCGTTGCTCTTGCGAAAAGGGAGCCAAGAGTGGGCTTTACTGCTTATAAGAAGCCAACAAGGGTTCTCAAGATCTGGATGGCAAACCAAAAAAATCTTAAGAGGAAAGCATTGGCTGCCCATTATGCGAAGTATTTTCATATTAGCAAAGAAAGAGCTTTTCAGGAATTTTATCTTATTTCCCCTCTTATTGGAGAAACGACTGCAAAAGAGATGGGGCTAGAAGAGGAAGATATGAAGTATTTGGAAGAAGTGAATATGAAGTTCAAGGCGAAGGCAGGCAATTTTTCGGCGAAGTGATTATTCCTCCTTTGCTCTTACAGCTTTGGCGTGATTCATAAGGCTTGATGCAAGTGTTGCAAACTTTTGCAGGGCGTCCTTGTGATATTCTCCGGCGTAGGTTATGATTGCGTAAAACTTTTTTTCATCTTGTTCGTATCTCGTCTGGCAGTTTATTTTCAGCTTTTTTTCATCTTGTTCGAGCTTGGTTTTTAGCGCTGCGAGATACTCTAATTTAGATGACTCTGATTTTTCTCTTACTTCCCTAGTCTTCGTATCAAACATTTCTCCCGTCATCTTATCTACTGCTGCAAGAAGAGGATATTTTATTTTTTCTTCTTTAAAGCGAGGTACTGCAAATCGAAACGTGAGAGGGGTATTTCTTTGAGGCTGATATGAAAAGGTAGGGTTATGAATGATTCCGTCGTTGATGGACATGGGGAATATGTGGCCTTTAGTATAATCTGGCCGAATGACGCATTCGAGATCATTTTCACGATATGTAAACTGAACTGAAGGAGACGCGTTTGCTTTTGCTTCGTTATCTCTTCTTTTTTCTTCTTTAAGATATGCCTGTTGATACGACCTGTCCTTTTTGTTTTGAACAGCATGAAAGAATTCTGCGATGAGACCGATGCCTGTGGGAACGCCTAATAAGAAGCTGAAGAAATTATTGAAATGAAGTCCATGCTTCGCCCCGAGAAAACCCCCGATTGCTCCGGTAGTAAGTGTTAGCGGAAGAGCTATCGCTTCTAAATTTGTTTTTTTCCTTTCAGGTATTTCTGTTAGATGTATAAATTTTACTTCTTCGTTTAACATTTGAATTGAGATCTGCTGAGAATTAATAATCTGCGTTGTATTCTTCTTCTGAGTCTTCAGCAGCAGGCTCTTCTTCTATCTTTGAATCTTTGCTGATTTCTCCTTCTTGGCCTGGTTCTTGCTCTTCTGTTTTTTCGCTTTTTTCTTTTGCTGCAGACTTGCTTTCATCTCCATGCTTGATGACTTCCAATTTTCCGAATTTTCCTGTGGTGAGCTGGTTTTCGCCTTTAAATTCGTTTATGAATCCGTTGGTGATGCGCACGGTGTCTCCGGCATGCACTTTTTCAATGTCGTCGTTCCAGAGAGAAAGCTTAATGCTCCCTGAATCATCTTCGATGATTGCATTTGTGACTCTTAAATCCCTGCCAAACTTATTAAATGCCCGGGGCTCTTCAATACTTTTTACAACAGCTTCAATGCTGACGTTGCCCTGCCTTGCGCGTAGTTCAGAAATATTCATTTTTTCCTTTTTGCATTAATGAATGGGGTTATTTAAATCTTTCTTATGTCAGAATTGAAAACCGCAGACTTTAGTCTGCGGTAGTAGCCAATCTTGTTTTCAATTCTGAACATCCCCAAAATCGAGGGCCTGTGACAAACCGCGCCTTTTAAGGCGCGGTGGCCCATCGATTTTGTGATGACTCATCCACAAGAACCCTCGATTTTTTCCTTGTCTTCACCAGAGCCAAATGCTGCTGATGGATTTTCCTTGGAAAGATCTTGCGAGCATTCTGCAGGCTTTGTGGTGAAGGCTGAGCAAATTGTTTCCAGGGCAGTGCTTGGATCTCTTGGGAAGAATGACGCTTTATTTCCATTGATGATCAGCGTTGGAGAGGATTCGATACCATAGGACTTGCTTAGTTTTGAGTCATTCAAATAGTATTGGCTTGCCTTGTTTTTTATGCATGTGTCAAGCTTTGCGGTGTCTACCCTAGAGGTTTTAATGCAGTCTGCTGACTTGCCTGAATCCAAGAAGCATTTAAGGTAGGAGCTGAATTTGGCTGACTGCTCTTCTCGGACGCATACTTGCCGGTTATTTTCCTGTTCTTCCTGCGTTCCTTTGAGGATATAGTGCATGAATCTTATCTTGAAATCAATTTTTTCTTTCAGGAGATCAACTACTGGGAGGATGCCTTTTTCAGCCTGGAGCGCATAAGGGCAGAGAGACATGACAAAAAGCTCGACTTTTGGCTTTGCTGATGGGGTAACTGCTACGTTTGTCCCGATATTGATTTCTTGCGCAGAAGTATCTTTTCCAGGAGAAGTTTCTGTTTCTGCACTTGTTTTGGTTGTATTTCCGCCTTCTGGGCTGAGTTCTGCTTTTCTGATCCAGTTCCCGTTAGGAAGCCTGATAAAAGAGAGATCTTTTGTGGTGTAGATGAGGAATTTTCTTCCTGCGAACTTGAAGTTCATTTCATAGAGATCTTCTTTTTCTTCAACAGTATCTAATTCAAGATCAACACCAAACGTGTCTTTAATGAGGGAAGCAACTTCAGGAGCTGCAATATCTTTCTCTATAGTTTTCGACGGATTGTAATTTTTTGCAAGGAGGACAGCGAGGATTATAGCAATGATGAGGAGAATGATGGTTGCAAGCATCCAGGGCGCTGAAGAAGATGTTTGGGGCGAGGTCGAAAGCGGCGCAGAGGCCATTGCTGGAGGCGGAGTTTTCATTACTTCCTGATGCTCTTTTTTTGCTGTTTTTTCCTCTTTTGGCTTCTTTTCTTCTTTTTTTTCTTCAGGCATCTTTTGGGGAGAGAGAAGAGATTTAAAAAGATTATTGTGGGGGAATATACCCTTTTTCAATTTGAGAGAATGGGGATTTGATGGTTATAAGAGGATGTACTCTTTGATATTTTAGAAAACTGCTTTTTGATTGCTGTAGAGGAGAATGAGGTAGGGATGATTGAGCTTATGTGATTATAAGAAGTTCGCAAATCTTGGCGAAAAAAGTGCAACGAAGTACGCCGTTTAGTTGCTGTCATGTGCAACATTATTCGGAACGCGCTTTTAGAAATATTAATAAACTTCAGATAATTAAATGATATTATGAAAGACGAGATTTTATCTTATCGTGAGATGTGCAATAAGATTCATGTAAATACTATTCAAAGAGGAATGAATTTCCATATTAGAAAAGGAATTTCTGTTATTTTAATGTCTGTTAGGCTTGGTGCTCCTTATGATGACGAAATAGACAATGTAAAAAACTTATTGATTTATGAAGGTCATGACGTTCCAAAATCCAAACAAAATACTGAACCAAAGAGAATTGATCAACCAATATGGACTGATAATGGAACATTGACGGAAAATGGAAAATTTGTGAAGGCTGTTGAGGATTATAAAAAAGGATCAATCCCCCCTGAAAAGATACTTGTTTTTGAAAAGTTAAATTCTGGAATTTGGTCAGAAAAAGGATTGTTTTCTTTAATTGAGTATGAAACAAGAATTTCAAATGGCAGAAAAGTTTTAAAATTTATACTTAAGCCTATTGATGAGAATATTGAAATACCTAAAGGAAAGGATGAAGAAGAACATAATAGGCTTATACCAACAAGTATTAAAGTTGCAATTTGGAAAAGAGACAAAGGTAAGTGTGTTCTTTGCAGTTCGATCAAGAATTTGCATTATGACCACGATTTGCCATTTTCTAAGGGTGGAAGTAGTATTACTGAAAAAAATGTTAGAATTCTTTGTGCTAAATGTAATTTGAAGAAGTACGATAAAATTGAATAAAGGGGGCGTGCCTGGGTCATATTGTAGGTCGTTTCGCTCCCTCGTTCGCATTGTAGACCCAATGCATAACAAGGCTTAAACGGAAATTTCCTGCAGAAATTTTTTAAACTTCCCCACTTCTTTCGAGAACTTCGGTTAAGTCTGATAATAAGCGCATACGATTCGACAACATCTTGGAGCAGAAGACAGCTATGGCGGGCCTTAGGCATTTTCCCGTATTTCTAAAAATCTCCTAGAGATTTTTGCTTCCTGCCCTCTGAAATCTCCTGGAGATTGATGCCGAAAATTTCAAAGATATTCTCGACTGCAGGGATGATTTGATGATGGAGGTAATACTCAATATTATATTCTCCTTTTTCCTGTGGCATTTTTGCCTTTTCTCTTACCATTGCTTTCTTTTCCCGCGTTTCTGCAATAAAGAATTCAATGAGAGTTCCGGGCCTTACCGGGAGCCCAAGCTCTTTCATTTTTTGTGCGATAATGACGTGAGGAGAAATGGATTTGTATTCCAGGAGCTCTTTTCTTAGCTGGGTCCTAATCAGGAATTCTTTTTTGTCAAATGCACGGGTTTTGACTTTTTTTATAACTTCTTCTACATAGTTTCTTGCTCTTTCAGCATCTCCTTGTTCGAGGATCATTCTGATGGTTTTATTCTGCACCTCACGAGCAAGGTTGCACCAGTTCCTCCTGACGGTTTCGAAACCACGAATCTTAAATTGCCCCTGCTTGTTGATCAGAGCATATTTTTTCTTTGCGCCTGCTGTCGTAGTTCTTTTGCTGACAAAAATTGCCCGGAGATAGAAGTCCTCTAATTCAAGAGAGATTTCTCCGGGAAGTTCTTCATTAATCTTTTTCAGGAGATCAAGAGATTCTTTTTCGGTTTTATCCCCTAAAGTAAGAGCGATGCTATCTGTGTCTGAGTAAACCACTTGATACTCTTTTTGCTCGAATTTTTTAATAACTTCTGTAATATAGAATCTGCCGAAAGCGGTTATTGAAGCTGCGCATTCTAGAGAGTAGTAGCGCGCTGCGAAGAAACCATAGTAGCCATAGGTTGCGTTCATAATAGTTTTGAGAGCGTAGCTCCGTGCGCTGAGGATTGCTGAAGGAGCATCTTTCAGCTGTTTTTTAATCTCTTTTCTAAGGGTGATTATTTCATGGACAAGTTTTGGAATGAAACTTTCTTCCCGGGAGAAACAGAAGCTCACTTTTTTTCCATTCAACTCAAATTCAGGAGTTTTGTGGCAATCTTTTTCTGAAGTGAGTGAAGCGGGAGAGATGTTGAAGGAGGTGATCATGCTGGGGTATAAGCTAGTGAAATCGAAGAAAACAACTCTTTCATACAGGCCTGGGACTGGCTGTTTGACAAGGGCACCTTCATATTTGCTCCGCAAGCGCCTTTCAGCAATTTCATGATGGCTCGGCTTATTGACAGCAATTTCATTGAATCTCAAGAGGTTATGGAGGATATAATTCTCAACAAGCTGGGAGTAGCTGTCCCGGCAGATGTCGAATAATGGCTCTTGAACTATTTTACATAATTCTTGGATATTGGGCCAGAGCTTGTGGAAGAGTTTTTCTGTCAGGAGAGCATCTTGCAAGTTATAGCGGTAGAATTTTTCAAGGTCTTCCTGGTCAGCGGAGAAGTCAAATTCGTGCTTCTTCTCTCCAAGGAGTTCTGCGGCAACATCATCAAGACTGATGGTTTCAGACTGGAGATTCGGGGAGATGACTGTATCAATGAATTTGTAAATGTCCATATGGACAATGCCGGAAATTTTAGCAGAATTGATTGCGCCTCTGAGGAATTTAATTCCTTTTCCATCACAGCCAAGATCAAGCTTCATTTTGTAGTACTCTGCTCTCGCCCTAATATACGGAAGATCGAAACCGTCGGAGAAGTAGCCGGTTAAGAAGTCAGGATCTTCTTTCCTTACATACTCCTGGAATTTTTCCAGCAGAGCTGGCTCATCTTTTACATATTCGACGAATTCAAGACCTTCTTTCTTCGCTGTTTTTTTCCAGGTGATAACTTTTTTTTCGTTGTGCGAGGCAATAGCTAACATGATGATTTTTCCTTTTCCTATTTCGAATTCCTCGCTTTCAATATCAAAGGCAAGGACTTTCGGCTGGAATACTGGCTGGTCTTTTGACTCTGTTATCTGTTCTGCAAGGATGCAGTCGCAACTTATTTCCTTGTCTGCTCCGAAGAGTTCTGGATCATTATTCAAAACACGCCCATTTACTTTCTGCCAAACTAGAGGCCTGACATTTTTTTCAATGATGTAACGGGTAATCAGATTGATGTCCTGCTCGTGGATGGCGAGGCCTTGCTTTTCAAGCATCTCTGCGAGGGGATTGATGTCTTTGCTATTCGTTACTGCGACTTTGATGGCTCGCACGTCTTTGGACATAAACTTCTTTTTATGGAGCGTTGCAGAGAGGGGCTTGATTTTTCTGTCGAGATAATTTATTTCCTTATTATTCATGGTTTGCAAGACTTCTTCTGCGTTATCTTTGGGATCAAGAATGACCCAGAAGCAGGGTTCAAGGAGATCGAAAATGCAGATTTTCTTTCCTGACTTGGTTTTCCCATAGATTTTGATGTAATTTTTTCCCTTGATGTCACAGGAGTCATAGTCCATGGGGATGAATTCGAGTTCCATGATTTTAGGAGGTGTGGGGGTATTTAATTATCACTAAAAGCCAGAAGACTCCATTTTGTCAAGAATTACAGACTAATTCTTGAGCACCATCAGAATTCCTTCTTGGAACTTCAGAAATTCTTCAAGAATTTCTGATAGCTCTCAAAATTCAAGGAATTTTGAAGTTCTGAGGTTGAAAATGGAGATGAATGGAGGCTTTTTGTGACTTCAAAGTCATCAGACTTTGAGAGCGTTCAGAAATGCTTCTTGCATTTCTGACGGCCTAAAAATTTGTTGTGGAAAAAATCTCCGAACAGACTTCGCCATGTCAAAAACCGATGGTTTTTGAGCACCATCAGAATTCCTTCTCGGAATTCTGAGGTTTATGGCGGAGTCGGAGATTTTGCAAATTTTTATGATTGGGGGATGGCTGAGAAATATTGTGCTTATTGTAACTATCTAATAGTGATAAATAGAAAGGTTTATAAAATACCCTTTCTTTAGAGGCGCATGGATGATCTTCAAATTTTAGAGTCTCAACGGAGAGATGCGCTTTACAGCAGAAATGCTCTTCGCTATAAGAATATTGTTGATTTGCTAGGAATTTCTCTGCAGAATATTGAGGACTGGATGCTTTATGAGCAAGGTGTTGAGCAGGAATATCTTGAGGAACTTAGAGCTCAGAAGGAATTTGAATCTATACTTTATGAGCACGGTGTTGAGGAGAACGTGCGCGCTTTACCCCGAGAGAGAAAGGCAAGGCCTCGGAAGCAGAGCATGCGGGACATTCTGAAGGAGCCTGAACGCATCAGGTTATTTCTGGAATATCGGACGATGGATTTGGAAGTGGAGAATCCTTTTTCCCAAACTGACCCGAAGAGGAAGTTTCTTCGAGGGTATGGGTATACTGTTTTGTGGGGCGAAGGCAAAGTGAAGATTCCTTTGGATCAATGCGCGCCTGAGACTATTGGCAAGGTTTTCAAAGAGCGCTATCATGCTTTGGAAAAACTCTGCGAAGAAAAAGGATATTTGAGGTAAGTTTGCTTCTTATTGTGCGTAAACTCTATACTCTGGGAATTGAGAAAGGAAATGGCTGATGAGCTTGTTTCATCATCTTGTTCTTTGTAATTGATCAAATATTAATTTCAGACCTGGTTCAGAGA